>Ga0209643_1000364_pt1 | contig 91149 bp, 73 predicted proteins | sample AutmiccBRH37_all_FD_187383 | JGI IMG/M metagenome (GOLD analysis project Ga0209643, IMG submission 187383) | Deep subsurface microbial communities from Mt. Terri, Switzerland - Autotrophic microbial communities BRH/37_all (SPAdes) (version 2) | ecosystem: Environmental > Aquatic > Deep... | reverse complement strand
CCCCCGCCGCAGCCGAGCTTGCCCGCCATCCGCCAGGCGATCCTCGACCACCTCTCACGACCGCAGCTTGGGAGATGTCCTCATTGCAGTGCCAGCGTCCGCTATGCGTAGCGCCAAATCTGCCAAAGTAGTGACAGATGGTGATGCAGCCAAGTGAACCAACCACCCCCCATACCGCATGCCGGGATCCAAAAATTACGAATGGGCTCTTGCCGACATCTTTGCTGACCTGTTCAGCCCGATACAAAGCAACAACCATGCTCATGCGAATGGGCGGCCGATTCTCTATCGTTTGCTACAGTGCTATCATCCCAGCCGTCGAACTCGCTGGCGCCGTTCGGAAAATTGCAGGATTCGGTCGATGACTTCATCCTGTTGCTCCTCTGTCATGTCGCTGCCAGAGGGCAGGCACAAGCCGATGTCGAACAGCCGCTCGTCGACACCGCCACCGTGATAGGGCGCATTTGCATAAAGCGGCTGCATCTGCATCGGCTTCCACAGCGGGCGAGATTCGATCTGGTGCTCCAACAACATCAGCCGCAAGTCTTCGCGACTGACCGGGACGATCTCGGGATCAACGGTGATGGTTGTTAGCCAACGGGTCGAGTACAGCCCCTGGGGCTCCGGCATGAATCCGATCCCGGTCGGCGATAACGCCGCGTAGTAGCGCTCGAAGATTGCACGGCGGCGCGCGACACGCGCATCCAGCACCTGCATCTGTCCCAGACCAATGGCTGCGCAGATGTTCGACAGCCTGTAATTGTAACCAAAGGTCGAATGCTCATAATGCGGAGCAGGATCTCTGGCCTGAGTAGATAGAAAACGCGCTTGGTCAGCCCAATCCTTATGGCGGGTGACGAGCATTCCACCCCCGGATGTGGTAATGATCTTGTTTCCGTTGAAGGAAAGGATCGCGGCGTCGCCACCCGTCCCCGCTTTGCGACCGCTACGATAGCTTGCCCCGAGGCTCTCGGCGGAATCGACGATCAGGCGCACACCGAACTGCGCTGCAAGTCCCTCCAAACCGTCGAGATCGACGGACTGCCCGTATAGGTCCGTGGGCACGATAACTTTAGGTAGGCGATCTTCGCGCTCCGCCTTGATGAGTTCTTCCGCCACCAGGCTGGTGTCCATAGTCCAACTCGCCGAGTCCAAATCGAAAAAGCGCGGGTGCCCGCCCAGATAGTTGACGGGAAAGATGCCTCCCGCGAAGGTCATGGATGAGATCCAGACCTCGTCCCCCGGCCCTACGCCGGCGATGCGTAGCGCGAGATGCAGCGCGGCCGAGCCGGACGACAGGCCGACGCAGTGCAGCCCGCCGCCCAGATATTCGGCGACGGTCGCTTCGAACGCGTCAAGCTGTGGACCGAGAGGGGCGATGAAATTGGACGCAAATGCCTCGGCGACGGCGGCCTGTTCGTGCCCCGACATATGTGGGCGGGACAGGTAGATGCGCATGGGCTATCCTTTGACCAAGGGTTTGGCCGGGTTACCCACGACCGTGACACCGGACGGTACATTTCGGGTGACGACTGCGCCCATGCCGATGACGGCGCCCGCGCCGATCGTCAGCCCCTGATGTATCACTGCCCCAGAGCCAACGTAGGCGTGATCTCCGATTGTCACACTGCCATTGACCTTCGCGCCCGGAGCAAAGGTGACATAATCTCCGATTACGCAGTCATGTTCGACATAGCTATAAAGATTGGCGTGGAAACAGCGACCAATGCGGATGTTTGAGGTCAGCGTCACAAAAGGTGAAAGGCAAGCACCATCCCCCAAGATCACGTCGTCCATCTGGACCACGTTCGTCGCGCGTACCTCAAGCAGGCGAATGCCGGCATCATCGCAACGGCGGGCAAGGGTTTCACGTACCCGCGACGCTGCGATTGCGATCGAGACCCGCTTCTCGACGGAGTCCAAAGCGAGGAAACCAGCCCAATCGACAACACGATGGCCATTGACCAGCGTCCCAGCGCATCCGTCGTCGACGAACATGAGTGTGGTTCCGTATTGCCCACGCACCAGCGGCATAATGCCGCGACCACAGCCGCTGGCACCATAGACGCCGACAATCATGCTCAATTCCCTCTCCCGGTGAACTTCGGCATCGTCGCTTCGCCCGCCGCCGAAATTCCTTCTCGGCGCACGACTTTGCGAAGGGTGAGCCAGATGATCTTGAGGTCCAGCCACAAGTCACGGTTGTCGACATACCACACATCGAGCGCGAACTTCTCGCCCCAAGTGATGGCATTGCGCCCGTTCACCTGGGCCCAGCCGGTGATGCCTGGCCGTACCTCATGACGCCGGGCTTCCTCTGGCGAGTAGAGGGGCAAGTACGCCATGAGTAGCGGGCGCGGCCCGACTATGCTCATGTCGCCCTTCAGGACATTCCAGAACTCCGGCAATTCGTCGAGCGAGCTGGCACGCAGGAAGCGACCCAGCTTAGGTAAGCGATCTGCGTCCGGCAAGGGGTTTCCCTGAGCATCGCTCACGTCGCTCATCGTGCGAAATTTGAACATCCGAAAGGGTTGGCCGTGCAGACCCGGCCGGGTCTGACAAAAGAGAACCGGCGTCCCCATTTGCCAGCGAATTAGCAGTGCGATCACAATCATGACCGGCGCGAGCAACACGAGGCCTGCGGCCGCACCGACGATATCGATCAGTCGCTTCATAACAGTATCTAGGCCTGGAGTCCCATAGCCCGCAGCATTACGTTGTTAACCCTGCGGACATCGTATTTTTCTAAGGCGAGGTTATGGGCGGCGCATCCCATCTGTCTGATCGACTCTGGCGCAGCAAGGAAGCGCTCCATCGCCTCGGCAAGGGCAGGCACGTCCCGTACGGGAACCAGGAGGCCCGTCACGCCCGGCCGCACAGTTTCCCGGCATCCGGGGGCATCGGTGGTGATGACCGGTCGACCCATCGCCATAGCCTCCAGTACCGTACGAGGCGTGCCTTCGCGATAGCTTGGTAGAACATAGACATGTGTTGCGGCAATGGCCGGCCGCACGTCGTCAAGGGCTCCATGCCAGATGATGTCTCCTGCCGCGACCCAACAGCGTACTTCTTCTTCGGATAAGGCGTCGGGGTTGGGATCCAAGCCACCGACCAAGTGGAAGCGGGCATCCGGGTATCGATTGCGCACGATTGCGGCTGCCTGCGCGTACTCCCGGATTCCCTTGTCTCCCAGAAGCCGGGCGATCAACAAGAACTGTACCGGCCCTTCGGGCAAGGCAGTGGGCGAAAAAGCCTCTGTGTCGACGCCCGAACCGTTGACGATAACCATCGGAACACTGGGCGGTACGAGTCCAAGCCTGACGAAGTCGCCTCGGTCATCCGAATTCTGAAAAAACACGAGCGTTGCCCTGCGCAACGCTCGCGCATACAGCCACCGAGCAAGGCGCTGAACAAGTGCGCGCTTGCCCCGAGCCTCACCGGTGAAGGCATAACCCAGGCCGGTAATCAGCGCCACGCGGTGCGGAACACCAGCAAGACGAGCGGCCATCAGCCCCCAAATCACCGGCTTTATCGTATATCCGAGAAACAGATCCGGGCGAACGCGGCGCATTAGGAACGCGAGTGCAATCAGCGATCGCAGGTCAACGAGCGGGTTCAGCCCTGCCCGCGATATCGGCGCATTATGGCAGACGACGCCTTGGGCCTCGAGCCACTGTCGCGTTGTGGTCTCCGACAGAAGGCTGGGAGCCACGGCATGTATGCCGTGGCCTCGTGCAAGCATCTCTGTGATCAGAGGACCGCGAAAATTCCGCAAGGACAAGGGCACAGAACCTGCCAGAATTATCCTCAACTTGACCGCCTTAGAGTCCGTTTGGGAAGGTATCAGTGTGTGATCCTGCGTAGGAGAAGGCTGCCCATTGCCACGTGCATCATGGCCTTGGAGACGTCGATGCGCTGCTCGAAGTCGCGCACGAGGCGGCGCCATCGGGTCATCCAGCAAAAAATGCGCTCCACCACCCATCGCCTCGGCAGCACCTTGAAGCCGGGCTCCTTGTCGATGCATCGGACGACCTCGATCACGAAGTCGCGGAATGCGGCCTTGTCCATGAGTTGGTCCGATCGTAGGCGCCATCGGCGAACAGATGCTGCCCCCGCGAAGGCGGGGGTGGAGCAGCAGCTCGTACCGATCCTCAGACCCAGCGACATCGTCGTCATGGACAATCTCGGCAGCCACAAGTCGGTCGCAGTCCGGGAGGCCATCGAGGCGGCCGACGCCATCCTATGCTTCCTCCCGCCCTACTCGCCCGACCTCAATCTGATCGAGCTGGCCTTCGCCAAAATCAAACACTGGATGCGAACTACTCAGAAGCGAACCGTCGACGACACGTCGTGGCATATCGGCCATCTCGTGGCAACCATCCAGCCGACCGAATGTGCAAACTACTTCGCCAACGCTGGCTATGCTTCCGTTAGGCTCCAAACCCAATCATCCTCCTGAACCGGTGTCGCGATCGTGATTCACGCTTCTCCCGAAGGGAGATGGCGATGTCGGGATCATTGTTCTGGTTGTCTGACGAGGCGTGGGCGGCAATCGAGCCGCATCTGCCGAAGAACCAGCCCGGAGCGCGGCGGGTCGACGACCGCCGGGTGATCTCCGGCATCATCCACATGCTGAAGTGCGGCGGGCGCTGGCAGGACGTGCCGGCGGCCTACGGCCCGGCAACGACCGTCTACAACAGGTGGAACCGCTGGAGCCGGCGCGGCGTGTTCCGGCGCCTGCTGTCGGCACTCGCGGAGCAGAGCCCGGTCGAGGAGGTCGGCTACCTGGACAGCACCTACGTGAGGGCGCATCGGTCGGCACACGGCGGAAAAGGGGGCGAGTGCCCAGGCGATCGGGGTCTCGCGCGGCGGCCGGACGACCAAGATCCACGCGATCTGCGACCTCCTCGGGCGGCCCGTCGCACTCCGGCTGACGCCCGGCAACACCTCCGACACCAAGGTCGCCGACGAACTGATCGAGGACGCGACGCGCTTCAAGCTGGTCGCGGATCGCGGCTACGACGCGAGCCACTTCCGCACCACCCTCAGAGAGGCCAGGACGAAGCCGGTCATTCCGGGCCGCATCAACAGGAAGCGGCCGATCCGACATGATCGGCGCCGATACCGGGACCGCTGGCGCACCGAGGCCGTGTTCTGCAGACTGAAGGATTTCCGGCGAATCGCGCCCCGCTACGACAAGCTCGCGACCAACTTCCTCTCGGCCGTCGCACTCGCCGCAGCCGTCGCGTTCTGGTTATGAATGAGTCTCAGCCCTAGAGATGGTCGCTGCCAAAAGGAATAATATCATAAGAGGGCATAACTATGATAAAGGACGTTATCATAGTTATGCCCTCTTGCGCTTGCGCATAGAATCCCCCATGATGGACGCTACAACCACGCGCTGGACGGTCTCGGTCTCGCGCGATACCGACATCGAAGTGCGTAGCTTCCTGGCGCAGCGCGGCATGAAGAAAGGCGACCTCTCGAATTCATCGAGGAGGCGGTCAGGTAGCGTGTGTTCGATCAGGCCTTGATTGACGTTGGGAGCAAGTTCTCCGATGTACCGACCGAGGAGCTGGATTCGCTGATCGACGCCGTCGCCGTCCGCAAGGACTATGGCGCCAGGGTCGCATGAAGGGGGCGGCTGTTATCGACACCAACATTCTGCTTAGCGCCCTGCTCGCTGCGGGATCGTTGCCGGCCCATCTTATCGTTCTCTGGCGGGAGGGCCGGTTCGATCTACTGACGTCGGCCGAGCAGCTGGACGAACTATTACGTGTGATCCGCTATCCGAAGCTCGCCGTCCGTTGAAGGATCTGCCCGGGCCCTACGACAACTATCTGCTGGTGATGGCCTCGGCGGGGTCGGCGGACTTTCCGGTGACGGGCGACAAGCGGGATCTGCTGGGGGTCGGTGTATGAGGGCAGCCGGATCGTCTCGGTGCGAGACTTTCTCATGCTGCACAGGCGGTTGCCATGACCTGGGCCTCTGTCCCCGGTCAGATCGGGACGGTCCTCATCGACTCCAGCGAGACGCTGGCCGAATGGGACCGGCTTCTCGATCGGGTGGAAGACGGCGTGACGTTCATGTTACGCGTGACGGGTGGCCTGTTGTCGGAATCCTTCTCGTTGCGACTGAAGGCGACGGGTCGAAGGTAATGGTAGGAGGCGGAGAGGAGTTATGAATCAGCTGACCGCGCGATCCTCTTCCTCTTTACCGGTCATTCCGACCGTCATCACGGCTGCGGGCGACCGGGCGCAGTTGCGCTATCTGGAGTTTTTTGCTGCGACGATCCGCAACGTAAACACACGGCGCGCCTACAGCCGGGCGGTGGCCGACTTCCTGGAGTGGTGTGTCGGCTATGGCGTGCCGTCGATCGTGGACGTGCAGCCGCTACATGTGGCGACATGGGTGGAGCAGCAGACCAAGACGCATGCGGCGCCGACGGTGAAGCAGCGTCTGGCGGCGGTGCGCCAGCTGTTCGACTGGCTGGTGACCGGACAGATCGTGCCGGTGAACCCGACCGCATCGGTGCGCGGCCCCTCGCACAGCGTGAAGCGCGGCAAGACGCCGGTGTTGGCGCCCGAGGAGGCGCGCACCCTGCTCGACAGCATCGACGTTAGCAAGCCGGCCGGGCTGCGCGACCGCGCCCTGATCGGGATGATGGTCTACAGCTTCGCGCGAGTCGGTGCGGCGCTGTCGATGAAGGTGGAGGACGTCTACGTGCAGAACCGTCGCCTCTGGCTGCGGCTGCACGAGAAGGGCGGCAAGCGGCACGAGATGCCCTGCCACCATAACCTGGAGGAGTATCTGGCTGCCTATCTCGGTGGTGCGGGGCTCCGGGACGATCCGAAGGGGCCGCTGTTCCGCACGGTCAGCCGGGGGACGGATCGGCTGACCGGCACCCCCCTCACCCAACCGGACGCCTACATGATGATCCGCAAGCGGGCGAAGGCGGCGGGCATCGCAACGTTGGTCGGCAACCACAGTTTCCGGGCGACGGGGATCACGGCGTACCTCAAGAACGGTGGCACGATCGAGAAGGCGGCCGCCATGGCCAACCACTCGTCGACGCGCACGACCCAACTCTACGATCGCCGCTCGGACGAGGTGACGCTCGACGAGGTGGAGCGGGTGCTGATCTAGAGCATTTTCACATTGACCGTTGATAGTGCGCAGGCAGACTGTCGAGCATCACGACGTCGCCGCGCCTGAGGGTGGGTCGAGGATGTCGCGGACATAGACCCGGAAGGCATCGCCATCCATCGGCCGTCGAGCACCCAGGGCGCAGTTATCCCGGTCAGGGCAGGCCGGCGATGAAGAGCCCACCCCCGACCATTGGGGGGCATCGCCTTCCTGTATCCGAACGGCACGCTGTCGCGGCAGCGCTCGCCGACCGGCGCCCAACCATAGAGCCGCGCCATCTTTGTGTTTACTCCCGTCTCATCGAGAAAGACGAGGCTCTCAGGATCGACGAACGGCTACGCTGGAAGCACTCCAGCGCATCAATTAGCGGAGCGGGCCTCGCAATCCGCTGCTGAAGGACGATAGACGCGCTATCTCACCGCCGTCCCGCCTACGGGCGGGGCGGCTTCGCTTCTTCCCTGAGTTCTCGCTCAAGTGCGGCAAAGGCCCGCTCAAGCAACTCCCCCAGCACCATACCCGTCTGTTCGCACAGGTGATGCGCGTGATCGAAGGTGGCCTGCGTTACCTTGGTATTGAGTTGGACATTGCGGCCCGTGCGATACCGGCGCTGCTCGCGCAGAGGCTTGGCCGGAGCCGCTGCTGCGCGGCTCGGAAACCGGTTCTCCTCCGACACGGTGCGGATGGCGGCTTTCGGCACCGCTGGCGCCTTCGTCGGCCGCGGTGCGAAATCGCTCACATCCAGGTCGTCTCCGAATGGATCGATGCGGTTGGCGGCCATCACGCCACCTCGCTCTCGGCATCGGCTTTCGTCGCAGTGCCCGAGGCGCGTAGGATGCGCAGCACTTCCGCCACATAGGCCTGGGCGTTGGTGATGGCGGCCGCGAGGTTGCTCACCCCTTTGTCCCCCAGCCCTTCCAGGATCCCACCGAATGAAAAAAGCGCGCGATACGCCTCGCGGTCGAAGAGCCGCACGGCGAATACCGGCACCTCGTGCTCGGCAAAGCTGGCTTCGATGTGGCGCAGGGTCTTCGGCATGATCGCTGGATTGGTGCGGGTGACCAGGACCGCAAACGGGATCTTCCGCCGTGTCACCCGCTCTTGCGAACGAATGAGCTTGATCTGCCGGGCCGCCTGTTTGGCGTCGAGCTGGGAACCCTGCACGGGGATGATCACCAGATCCGCCATGGCGATCGCGTAGCTCACCATCAGGCTGGCGGTGCCCTCCAGGTCGATGATGACGAAGACGCTGGCCTGCGCAGCCGCCTCAATGCGATCGGTGATGGATTCCTCGTCGACGTCGCCGATCACTTCCAGCGTTTCGGGCAAGCCGCCGAGCTTCGCCCAATCCACCACGTTCTTGTTGGGATCGGCGTCGATCACCGTGACCGTAGTGCCGCGGGCCGCGAGTTCACTCGCGAGCAGCGTCGCCGCCGTGGTTTTTCCTGCTCCGCCCTTGGGACTGGATATCGCGATGACTGGCATGGCTGATCCTCCTTCCCCCAAGGCTACTCGATAGCGACCAGATAACCAGTAGATACTGGATAGCTATCGGGTATCGCAACGCTTCGCGGGCGCTTGTAGCTGTTCCGCAACAGGCCAAGGGGATAGCGCGCCACCAAGTGGCTACTGGGTAGCTAATAGCTACTAGATAGCTATCGGATAGCTCTTTCGAGCGCATCACCTGTACAAAGCGCAAAAAATCGTCTTCTGGACGCATCGAGGCCGTGTTCTGCCTGTGCTGAGACGGTAATCGCCTGACACATGCGGCCACACCCGCCCCCGCGGGGGCGGGTGTGGCCATGCCGCTTCGAGGCGGGATTAGGATGGTGTCGCTGAACATCAATCCGTCCCGATCGGAGAGCGACATGACCACGAAGGAGAAGGTAGCACGGCGCAAACTGTCGCTGTTGGAACTGGCCACCGACCTCGGCAACGTCTCCAGGGCCTGCAAGGTGATGGGCTACAGCCGACAGCAGTTCTACGAGATCCGTCGCAACTTCCAGACTTACGGCGCCGACGGTCTGATCGACCGTATGCCCGGCGCCCGAGGGCCGCATCCCAACCGGGTATCGGCCGAGATCGAGAAGGCCGTCCTGGACCACGCCCTGGAACATCCCTGCCACGGGCCGCTGCGGGTTGCCCAGCAGCTGATGCTGCAGGGCATCCAGGTCTCCTCCGGCGGCGTGCGCGGGGTCTGGTAGCGCCACGGCCTGCTGACCAAGCACGAGCGCCTGCTGCGCCTGGAGAAGACCACGGCGGAACGCCGGCTGACCCTGTCCGACGAGCAGATCCGCCTGCTGGAGCGGTTCAACCCGGAGTTCCGCGAGCGCCACATCGAAGCGCCGCACACCGGTGCCCTGGTCGCCGTCGACACCTTCTTCGTCGGCACCCTGAAGGGCGTGGGCAAGGTCTACCTGCAGACGGCCATCGACTGCCACAGCCGCTACGCCTGGGCCAGGCTCTATCCCAACAAGCTTCCGGTCACCGCCGTACAGCTGCTGAACAACGACGTCCTGCCGACCTTCGAAGCCCATAAGGTCGAGGTGGAGGCGGTACTGTCGGATATTAGCCTGCCCTCGACCCGATCGAGGGGGAGGGAGTTCTGCGGGCGAGACGACCAGCATCCCTACGAGCTGTTCCTGCAGCTCGAAGGCATCGAGCACCGCCGCACCCAGGTGAAGCGTCCGCAGACCAACGGCATCGTCGAGCGCCTGCACCGTACCCAGCTCGACGAGCACTTCCGCGTCGAAGGCCGCCGCACATGGTTCGAGACGATCGAGGAGATGCAGACGTCGCTCGACGCATACCTGAAGTCTTACAACGAGAACCGTCCGCACCAGGGCCGCGGCATGAAGGGACGAACACCGTTGCAGGCCTTCAGGGCGGGCATCAACCTGTCGAAAGCGAAAAAGGAGGAGCCCAGGACAGACGCACCGAACGACACCCAAACGGCGGCCGCCTGATCCTGCCTACGGATGCGGCACTGTCAGTGGAATACCCTCTCTGTACACCCTGAACGAAGTTCTGGAACAGGCTGTTGCGCACGTCCTCCTCTATCCCGACGCCGGTGTCGATCACGTCGAAGCGGATCAGCGCCGATCCATCGACCAGCTCCCGTGCGGCGACTTCAACGGCTACGCCACCGCTCTCGGTGAATTTTACGGCATTTCCAGCGAGATTGAGCAGCACCTGGCGCACCCGGAGCGCGTCGCCACGAAAGCAGCCGTGTGCCGATGGCTCGACGTAAACAGTGAGATCGATCCCCTTCTCATGGGCCTTTGAGCCAAGCAAGTTCACCGCGCCCTCCACGGCGTCAGCCAAATCGAAGTCCAGAACCTCAAGTTCGAACCTCCCGGCCTCCAACTTGGAAACATCGAGAATATCGTCAATGAGGGAGAGCAGCGCCTCTGCGCTGTCGTTCACCGCTGTAGCGAACTCGCGCTGATTATCCGACAACTCCGTCTTCAAGAGGAGCCCGTTCATTCCGAGGATGCCGTTCATTGGCGTGCGGATCTCATGGCTCATATTCGCCAGGAATTGGGACTTGGCTTCGTTCGCACGCTCGGCAGCATCCTTCTGATCGCGCGTGATCTGCTCTGCCGCCCGCAGCTCCGTCACGTCCCTCAAGATCACGTGAATGCGCAGAGCCTGACCCGCGACGCCGACCTCGACGTCCATGTCGCAGAAGATCCGGCGGATCTTCCCGTCCGGACGCAACAGCCGGAACTCGACCGGTCGGGGGCGCCGTCCCTCCTCCGCGATCGAGATAGCCCTGCGCGCCAGCGCCCGGTCATCTGGATGAACCATCTCGATGACTTTGTAGATGTCGGGTGCGAACGTATGTGGATCCAGCCCCACGATCCGATAGAACTCCGCTGACCATTCCTCCCGGCCCGTCACCAGGTCGCGCTCGCAACTGCCGATCGCCGCGACCTGTTGAGCCCGCTCCAGGTGATGCCTGCTTCGCCGCAGCTGATTTGTGCTCTCCTGGAGCGCACCTTCGGCCGCGATTTGCGCCGTGACATCAACGCTGACGCCGCGATAGCCCTGAAAGACGCCATCCTTGTAGTAGGGAACACCGCTTGCGCGCAGATAGCGCGCCCGACCATCCTTCAGGTGGATGCGATGGACATAGTTGCGATAAGGACGATGCGCTGCGAGGGTGTCCATCCATGCTTCGAAGCCCTCGGGGTCGTATGTTCGGTCGGTTGCCGCCCCCGGCCATTCGGTCTGAAATTCGGTCAGCGTCACTGTGCCGTTCTCACGCTTCGGCACGAAGATCCTGATCTGACCTTCCGGTGCGCCGTGCAGTTCGTGGAACACGTCGGAGACCGCGCTCATCATGTCGAGGTAGCGATCTCGCTCCTCGATCAGCGCATCCTGAGCCGCTCGTCGTTCCGTCTGATCAACGCCGATCAGAAGGCTCGTCGCCGTCGGCAGGTCGCGCACAACGGAAAGCTCAAGCCAGCACGTCTTCCCGCCTCCCGCATGGAACGCCAGTTCGGCTGTCCTACGCGTTTCGAGAAGCTCGTCGAGCCGCAGCGGCTCCAGTGCCATGAGCCGCAGCGAACTTCCTGACAGGCTCTCAACCTCACAGGCGAAACATGCCGCAGCGGCGACGTTGGCGCTGACGATCAGACCCTGATCATCGACAACCAGCGCCGGCAGCGGCAATCGGAGGATCAGCTCGTATTCCGAAGCGAGTTCGCGGGCCATCTCAGATTTCCAAGAGGACGTCGTCTACCCGGCTACCGAGCCTGGCGCGGGTTCGCGTCCTATTCGGCACCCTAGCGGCTACAGGTTGCATGGACATTAATCGGCGGGACGACGGCCCCGGCGTCGGCGCATCTGCCGACGCGGTGGCTCAATAAGGAAGGATGGCGTCGCCCGGATAACGTCTCGGGACGCCTCGTGATTATGCCAGTGCGGTCGACATAAGCGGCTTTCTGGCGATGATGACTTCTCCCGCAACCGAGAAGGCCCCAATGCGGATCACAAGGCGCTCATTCGTTCTTGGCGGCGCATCCACGGTCGCACTGCTAGGTTCCCCTACGGCCGGCTTGGAGCGGCGCCCCCTCCCCCGGTCTTCGATCCTGCACTTGCCTCCGTCACAAGCGCGGTCGATGCGATATCGAAGCCGGTCTCCCACCGCGGCCTCATCGGGCTCGACGTCGGCGATGTCAGAGGGGTGCTGCATGGTGGAGGATATGCAGTTTTCGGCGAAGGTGCGGCCACCGGGCGAGATCGCGCACGGGTCGCGGCTGACCGCGCGCTGAAGGACCTACGGCGCTCATTGTCCGCCGCCCGCAGCGTCGATGCCACCGCGAGGGCTGAAGCCACGTTGGCGCGGTGCCAAGCAGTCCCTAAACCTACCCTGAGCGGCAGGCGGAGATGTTGATTTTGGTCAACATTTTATCGAACAGTGATCCTGCGATAGGGTAGAGCCGACCGTCCGCGACGGGCTGTTCGAGCGGTAACGTATCCCCGACATGGCCGCGCCCGGATACGCAGGCGGCGCTGCTGGAACCACCTCGCGCGGTTGGTCGACCTTGTGCAGCGATCTAATCGGCGCCGCAGCGTCTACCGACTGTAACAGGTCGCCAGCACCCACTCCTCTGCTCATCGCACAGTCAGCCCGCATAGCCATGACGAAGTCCATCCGGACAGACTTCCCTTCCGGCGTTAACTGCGTGATGCCGTTCGCGTTGCGCGAGCGCAGCGTGCCCTCCGATGCCGACACAACCGAACAGTCCTAGCAGGTCGGGCTGAGGCGGGGTTGACGCCAAGTCATCGATCCCCATCATCTCTGGACAAACAACCGCAAGATCGGGAAAGCGATGGCGCGGGAATACGATCTGGTGGTGCTCGGCGCCACAATCGTCGACGGTACTGGCGCAGCCCCTATGAGGGCGACATCGGCACCGTCGGCGACCGCCTCGCCGCGCAGGGGCGCGAGGCGCTGGGGCCACACTCATTCATAGCCAGAATGCGACGGCTGCGGCGAGTGCGACGGCGAGAGGAAGTTCGTCGCGAGCTTGTCGCATTGTGTCGCTATGCGCCGGAAGTCCTTCAGTCTGCAGAACAGGGCCTCGATGCGCCAGCGGTCCCGGTATCGGCGCGGATCGTGTCGGATTGGCCGCTCACTGTTGATGCGGCCAGGAATGACCGGCTTTGTCCCGGCCTCTCTGAGTGAGGGTGGTGCGGAAGTGGTTCGCGTCGTAGCCACAATCAGCGACCAGACGCTTGAAGCGGGTCGCGTCCTCGATCAGTTCGCCAGCCAGCCTTGATGTCGGAGGTGTTGCCGGGTGTCAGCCGGAGTGCGACGGGCAGCCCGAGGATGCCGCGGATCGCGTGGATCTTGGTCGTCCGGCCGCCGCGCGAGACGCCGATCGCCGGGGCCTTCGTCCGCCCTTTCCCAATGCGCCGAGCGGTGCGCCTTCAGGTAGGTGCTGTCCAGGTAGCCGATCTCGTCGATCGGACTCTGCTCCGCCAGCGCCGCCAGCAGGCGCTGGAACACGCCGCAGCTTCCACCTGATGTAGACGATCGTCGCCTGGCCGTAGGCCGCCGGTACGTCCTGGCAGCGTCTGCCGCACTTCAGTATGTGCATGATGCCGGAGATCACCCGGCGCTCGTCGACCCGGCGCGCCGGGCTGGTTCTTCGGCAGATGCGGCTCGATCGCCGCCCACGCCTCGTCCGACAACCACAACAACGCTCCCGACATCGCCATCCCCCCCTTCGGGAGAAGCATGGATCATGCTCGCGACGCCGGTTCAAGACGATGATTGGGTTTGGAGCCAACCTAGAAGCCGTCCGCGTCGCGCCGGTCCCTCGCTTCGCGGACCGGGCCCGCTCGCGCTGTTGTTGCCGTTACGCGGCAGGCTTGAAGGATGACAAAAGCGGACCTGCGGGGTCGCCGCAGCGCTTTCTTCTGGATATTCGATAGATAGCCACCTATTGGTTTCCGAAAGGGAACCGTTCAGGCAATGAAATGCAACTGGCTCTCAACGATCAGGAGCGCTTCGGCCTCCACCTCGGACTGGTCGCCCGGCTGTGGCGCGCCGAGATCGACCGACGGCTGGCCGCCTTCGGCCTCAACGAATCCCGCTGGTTGACGCTTTTGCATCTTTCTCGGCTGGCCGGAGCGGCAACGCAGCGCGAATTGGCTGAGGCGGTTGGGGTGCGGGGGCCGACCCTGGTACGCACGCTGGACCGGCTTGAAGCCGAGGGGCTGATCGAACGCCGGACAGAAGCTACCGACCGCCGCACCAAATCGGTCCACCTGCGCCCGCAGGCCGCTCCCGTTCTGCGACGCATCGAAGCGACCGTAGCGGCAGTTCGTGCTGAAATCCTCTCCGACATATCCCATGCCGAGGTGGCGACCTGTCTGAAGGTCTTCGAGAAGATCGCCGGCAAGCTGGGTGGAGCGGAAGCCACGGTGCAGCTTACGCACCGACGGACAGTTGAACGATGGACCAGCGTGTGAACCGTCTGGAGCGCCAGAGCCACGATCCAGAAATCGATCTGCGCACAGCCCTCGACAAGGAGATGGAGCCTGCGTCAGAGGGATCTTCCCCTCGTGGCCGTGCCCGGCCATGGCGACTGTATGGTGCGGTCCTGGCGGCGCTAATCGTCGTCGGAGCCGGTGGGTGGTGGCTGTGGCAACAGTTCACCCACGTCTTCGTCACGGATGCCCGCGTTGCAGCCGACATCGTTGCCGTGAGCAGCCGGGTTCCCGGCTGGGTCACCGCCGTTGAGGTCATTGCAGGCGATTCCGTTCGCAAAGGCCGGATACTGGTCCGGATCGACGACCGGGAAAGCCGCCTGCTCGTTCAGGAACTCGATGCGCAACTTGCGGGAGTGGCCCGCCGCCGCGAGCAGATCGGAGCCCGCATCGTGCTCACCGGCCGTCAGACCGAAAGTCGTATCACCGCCAAACAGGCAGCGGTAAGGGCTGCGGCGGCCGCGTTGGCAGCAGCGGCGGCGCAACGCGATCTAGCGAAGACGGAGAATGACCGGGCCGAAAAGCTGGCGCCGAGCGGCGCCATCACCCGCGCCCGCCTGGACCAGACGCGGACGGCGCTGGAGACGACAAAGCAACAGGTGTTGAGCGCCCAGGCGGACCTCGAAAACGCCCGCGCCGCCCTTGCCGAGGCGGAAGCCGCGCGCGAGGAGCTCACGGTGCTCCAACGCCAGTTGGCCGAACTTGGTCCGGAAGAACAGCGGCTGCGCGCGCAACGGCAGCGCCTGGCGCTCGATCTCCAAGACCGCACCATCATCATGCCCTTCGGCGGCGTTGTGGACCAGACCTTCGTGGACGAGGGCGAATACGTCACGCCCGGCCAGCGCCTGCTGATGGTGCATGATCCCGAACGCGTGCGCGTCGAGGCGAACGTCAAGGAGACCGACATCCGCTTCTTCCGGCCCGGAAAGACCGTGACGATCGCGGTCGACGCCCTGCCGGGGCAGCGCTTCCCGGGCACCGTCACTCGCGTGGGGCAGGCTGCGACCAGCGAGTTCGCGCTGCTGCCCAACCCGAATCCGAGCGGCAACTTCACCAAGATCACTCAACGCCTGCCGGTGCGCATCGCCGTCCAACAGGTCGGCGGCGCACTCAAGCCGGGCATGATGGTGGAGCTGGAGGCCGGGACCGGTGAATAGCCCGCCCCGCCCGGACAGCATCGAGGGCCTGTTTGCCCGCTTCGGCCCCGCCTATCGCTGGTTGGTCACGGCGACAGTCATGATGGGCACGATCGCTACCATCCTCACCGCGACGATCGTCAATGTAGCCCTGCCCGACATCATGGGCGCCTTCGGCATGGGCCAGGACAAAGCCCAGCTCCTGTCCACAGGCTTCCTTGCGGCAATGACCGGAACTATGCTGCTCAACGCCTGGATGGTCGAGACGCTCGGCCAGCGCGCGACCTTCATGCTGGCGGTGACGGTCTTCATCGTCGCCTCCGTCATGGGCGGACTGGCCCCTGCGGAAGGCGTGCTGATCCTGGCCCGCGTTCTCCAGGGCGGGGCGGCCGGCATCCTTCAGCCGCTCGCTATGCAGGTAATCTTCCAGGTCTTCCCGCCCGAAAAACGCGGCTCGGCCATGGGCATCTACGGCATCGGCGTGGTGCTGGCCCCGGCGCTCGGCCCTACGCTGGGCGGCATCATGGTCGATAGCTTCAGTTGGCGGTATGTCTTTTTCATGGCCGTGCCGTTCTGCCTCATCGGCCTGTTCCTTGCCGCGATTTTCATGCCGGGACGGGCCACTTCGGGACCGCCGCGGCGATTCGACTGGATCGGTTTCGGGTTGATGACGGTCTTCCTCGTCACCTTGCTCAACGGCCTGTCGAACGGGCAACGTGACGGCTGGATGTCAGATCCGATCCTGCGCGACTTCGCCATCGCCTTTGTCTCGGGCATCAGCTTCATCGCCTGGGAGCTGCGCGCACCCGCGCCCATACTCAATCTCAAGCTCTTCATGAACCGGGTCTATGCGGGCGCCTCCGTCGTGGCCTTCATCTTCGGGGCGGGAATCTACGGTTCGACCTTCCTGGTTCCGCTGTTCGTGCAGACGATCCAGGGCTATACGCCGACGCGCTCCGGCCTGCTGCTGATGCCGGCGGGCCTAATCCTGGCGGTCGTCTTCCCGATCGCTGGGCGTCTCTCCGACAAGACGCCGGCCTATGCAACGGTCGTGTTCGGGCTGGCGGTCTTCGCGCTGTCATCGTTTCTGATGACCGGCGTCGATACCGATACGTCCTTCTGGCTGTTTGCCTGGTGGATCATGCTGGGCCGCATCGGGCTTGGTTTCATCATGCCAAGCCTGAACGCCGGCGCCCTCAAGGCGCTCCCGATGACCCTGCTCGGCCAGGGCTCCGGCGCGATCAACTTCGTGCGTCAACTCGGCGGGGCGTTTGGCGTCAACCTTCTTTCCATCGCCCTTGAACGGCGCTCGCAGCTCTACGTGGACAGTTTTACGGCGGCGCAGCATGCGGGCAACAGCATGACGGCCGATATGCTGCGCGATGCGAGCGGCTTGCTCGCGCAGGCCGGCGTGCCGGAAGCCATACGCCAAGCCGGGGCGATGAACTATCTCGGCCGCGTGATCTACACCCAGGGCAACATGCTGGGATACCGCGACAGCTTCTTTATCGTTGGTGTGATCTTCCTGGCCGCTCTCGTTCCAGCGATGATGATGCGCCGACGGTCACAGCGTCCCACAGCGCAAACTGATGCGGGGCGACGGGGCGGCAAGTGATAGAAGGGATGCGCCTCAGCCAGCCCCATGAGAAATGGCCATCGCCACCGGTCGTACGGCCACAACTTCCGGCCCGTCATAAATCACGCGTCCCCGCAAGCTGGACAACTTTCTGTGCAATCGTCCCGTAGATCGCCTTCGTCATTTTCTCCCTTCGAGGTTAAACTCGATGCTCTCGAAGGTGTTTTCCACTTTTCCGAGTCCGACAGGTGGCGGTCGGCCATGACGGCTCCCCCGCTTTCAGAATGGCTGTGCGCGCCGGGCAATGGAGACGGACGTTCGATCCATCCGGCTTGTCGTCTTGCCGAAGGGCACTCGACACGACCATGATGCGTTCCATGGCCATGCTCCGCTTTTCTGAACTTGACCGACTCAGACACATGCACCCACACCGCACTGTGGCATGACCTGGATCAAAGATCTTGCGCCCCTTTCGCCGCGACCGCCGGTCGGTTGCCGGCGGTTGCGGCGAGCTATCACCGCCCGGCGGATCGGGCTTCCCGCCGCCCTTGCGGCGGCGCTCCTGGCATGGCCCGCAACCTCGGGCGCAACTGAGGAACCGGAGGCCGGCACCCTGAACTTGGTCTTCGAGAACGACCTCTTCTCAGACACCGACCGGCACTACACCAATGGCGTACGCGCCTCATGGCTGTCCGGATCGAACAGGACGCCCGCCTGGGCGCTTCGCGCCGCCCGCTGGTTCCCCTTGTTTCCGGACGGCGGCACCGTGCGGACGAGCTATGCGGTGGGCCAGAACATGTACACGCCGGACGGCATCGCCCTGCGCGATCCGCCCCGCGACGACCGCCCTTATGCCGGCTGGCTCTACGGCTCGATCGGGCTGATCGCCGAGACCGGCCAGCGGCTCGACCAGCTGGAGCTGACGCTCGGCATCGTCGGACCGGCCTCGCTCGCCGAGCAGGCCCAGAAGCTCATCCACGAGATTACCGATGCGCAGGAGCCGCGGGGCTGGGATACCCAGCTCGAGAACGAGCCCGGGCTGGTCCTGACCTACCAGCGCAGCTGGCGCGACTTCGTCTCGGAGTCGGTTTCCGGCTTCGGCTTCGGCTTCGATGCAACGCCGCACGCCGGCGGCGCCCTCGGCAACGTCTTCACCTATGCCAACGCCGGGCTCATGCTGCGCTTCGGCCAGCGCCTGCCGCTGGACTACGGACCGCCGCGCATCCAGCCGGGCCTGCCGGGCTCGGGGTTCTTTGTGCCGCAGGAGGGCTTCGGCTGGTACCTGTTCGCCGGCGTCGAGGGGCGGGCGGTCGCGCGCAACATCTTCCTCGACGGCAACACCTTCCGCGACAGCCGCAGCGCGGACAAGGAGCCGCTGGTCGGTGACCTTCAGTTCGGCATCGCGCTCACTTGGCGGAACGTGCGTCTCAGTTACACCCACGTGCTTCGCACGCGCGAGTTCGAGACCCAGGAAGAGCCCAACGATTTCGGAGCCTTCAGCCTATCGGTGCGGTTTTGACCTCTGGCCCCCACGAAGCACGCCTCAGCGCGCTCAACGGTAAGCAAATGAGCCTGGCCTTTCCTTCACGCTGCTTGTGGTCGGGCCTCGTGATCTATGATGCCGAAAGGTTGTGTATGGGACTGCGCATTGTCTGTGATGTGAATACTCGTACAGGCTCGGCCTGACCGAGGATAAAATGTCGAGGCTCCACATCGAGTCGTCGGTGAATCAGGCGCGGCCCACCGGGGTCTCCTCTTGTGGGAGGGTGAACCGAATCCGCACCAAAACCCGGGATCTCCGTGCTGTGGAGACGTCCTATCTCGTCGCCTGCTCCGGGAGTAGGCAGGAGTGGATCGAGGCGGAACCGTCGACCTTGCCGGCCAAGGTGTCGATCGCAAGGGCCGCTTCCTCCAGCTTGAAGTCGTGGGTGTGCATCAGTTCCAGCGGTACTTTACGCGCTTCGATTAGATTGATCGCGCTCCTGTATCCGGTCGAGGTGACGCCGATGGCGCCCTTCAGAGTGATCTCCTTCATGATCAGCTTGTCAGAGACGAAGTTCGGGAGCGGCTTGTAGCCCTTGACCCCCGCAAGCACCACCGTGCCGCCGAAACGGACATAGTCGATGGCCTCCACCGGCGGCTCCACCGCATAAGGGGTCACGTCCACCACCACGTCCGCACCGTTGCCGTCAGTGATCTCCTTGATCCGCTGTTTGGCGTTCTCGTTGGTCACGTCGATGGTGTGGGTCGCGCCGAACTTGCGGGCGAGTTCCAGCTTGGCCCCGTCGCTCTCCAGGCCAGTGACGATGATGTCGCCCGCGCCCGCCTGGCGGGCAGCGATGACGCTGGCGAGGCCCCGCTGGCCGGGTCCCAGCACTACCAGCGTGTCGCCCACCTGCAGCTTTGGCACCTCGACCGCCCAGCGGTAGCCGGCGCCCAGCGGGTTGAACATCACGGCGATCTCGGGCGGCAGGCTCTTGTCGATCTTGTGCACCATAGAATTCGGGTGCAGGTACATGTGCTGGGCGTAGGCGCCCCACAGGCCCGGGCCGTCTCCGAGCGGGATATAGGAGTAGATCCGGCGGTTCTTGCAGAGATGGTAGGAGCCCATCCGGCAAGGCATGCAAAAGCGGCACGAGATCATGGTCTCCACCACAACCCGGTCGCCCACGTCCACGGCCCAGCGCCGGGCCGCGTTGTCGCCGATCTTGGCGATCAGGCCCAGCGGCTCATGCCCCGGGATGACCGGCATCGGCGTGCGCAGATGCCCTTCGTACTGTTCGCAGTCACTGCCGCAGATGCCACAGGCCTCGACCTGCAACAGCGCGGAATCCTCGTCTATATCAGGAAGCGGGATGTCCCGGGCTTCGATCCGCCGGACCCCGGTCTGCACCATCGCCATCGTCTTCTTGGGCAACATTTCCTGTCCCTCGCCCGCCCCGGAAGGCTCTCCTGGAATGGCTTTTGTGGCCAAATCTATCGAACGCTAGGTAGAACGGCAATGAGGATTGGAGTATTCTTCCTCGTGGATCCACGGCGCTCCACCATACAACCCGCAGGTTTGAGGAAAGGGCCCTATGAGACAGCCCGAAGCAAGAATCCCGCTGCTCGGCGAAGACGACGCGCGCCAGCTCGGCAAGGATCACGGGGTGCCCTCGTCCATGGCGCCGCTCAACGTCTTCCGGGCCATGCTTAACCACCCGGTGATGGCGGCCTCGGTCGGCAGCCTGCTCGCAAACCTGCTCTACAAGGCCAACAAGCTCGACGGCTCGCTGCGCGAGCTCATCATCATGCGGATCGGCTGGCGGACCGGTGCGGTGTACGAATGGACCCAGCATTGGCGGGTCTGTATGAACATGAACATCGACCCGGACCTGGTGCTGGCCGTCCGCGACTGGCGCAATGCCTCCGCCCTGACCGAGGCGCAAATGGCGGTTCTTGCCGCCACCGACGAGACGCTGGAACAGGGCAGGATCTCCGACGCCACCTGGGCGGAATGCTGCAGGCATCTGGCGACTCAGGAAGAGCGCATCGAGATGGTGCTGGCCATCAGTAACTGGCGCACGTTCTCCGAACTTCTGCAAAGCCTGAGAATTCCGCTGGAGGACGGAGTCGAAGCGTGGCCACCGGACGGCAAGAAGCCGCCGGCTGCCGGATGAAGCACTCTCAGACTTAAGGACGGGCGAAATGGATCTGGAATACTCCGACCGCCACAAAGCACTCCAGCAGGAAGTGCGCGAGTTCGCAGCCAAGGAAGGGCACCTGTCGCCCAAGTCCGGGGGCGGCCGCAAGCGCCCCGACCGGAAGACGTTGGACTGGCAGGCGCTCCTGCTGGAGCGGGGCTATTTCGCCCGTACGATCCCCAAAGAGTACGGCGGCTACGGCGCCGAACCGGATGTGGTCGAGGCGGCGATTATCGCCGACGAGTTCAACAAGTCGGGACTCCATCCCGGCATCATGAACCAGGGCATCAGCATGCTGGTGCCGACATTGCTCGAAGTCGGCCGCGAGGACCAGAAAAAGCAGTGGGTTGAGACGACCATTCGCGGCGAGACCATCTGGTGCCAGGGCTATTCGGAGCCGGGCTCCGGCAGCGACCTGGCCGCGGCCCGCACCAGGGCCGACCTGGATGGCGACCACTTCGTGGTCAACGGCCAGAAGATCTGGACTTCCTCGGCCCACTATGCCGACATGATGTTCCTGCTCTGCCGGACCGAGCAGGACAAGCCGAAGCACGAGGGCCTGTCCTACCTGCTGCTGTCGATGAAGACGCCTGGGATCGAAGTGCGTCCGCTGACCACCATGACGGGCCGGGCCGAGTTCAACGAGACCTTCTTCACCGACGTGCACGTGCCGGCCGACCAGATCGTCATGGGCCGGGGCGACGGCTGGCGCGTCGCCAACGTCACGCTGAAGTACGAGCGAATGCTGCTGGGCGACCCCAACAAGCTTCTGTATCGACTGAGCAGAATTCGCGACTCGATGGAGCGCACCGAGGTGGACGGCATCCGGATGCTGGACGTGCCGGAATACCGCGACCGACTGCTGAAGCTGCAGGGCGAGGCGCTCGCCTGGAAGTATCATGGCATGCGCCTGCTGACCGACATGGGGGACGGCGTCGATTCCGGCGTGCGCCGCCTAATCGTCAAGTATGTGGGCACAATGATGGGCCACCGCCTGTCGTCGCTGGCCGTGGACGTGCTGGGCGCCGCCGGTCTCCGCTACGATCCGAAGGGAGAGGACAAGGACGATGACGAGGCAACGACCTGGCATATCGATTACATGTACGACATCGGCCTGATCATCGGCGGCGGCACCTCCCAGGTCCAGAAGAACATCATCGGCGAGCGCGGCCTCGGCCTGCCGCGCGAGCCGAAATTGCAAGCGACGGCGAGGTAGGGTCATGCGCTTCGGACTTTCCGACGAACAGAAGATGCTCGATGAATCCGTCCGGGGTATCCTCGCCCGGATTCTTCCGCTGGACGAGATTCGGCGCATTGCGGCCGACGGCACCGGCTACGACGCGGCCCTCGCCGGCAGTCTGGTCGAACAGGGCGTAGGCGGCCTGGTCGTACCGGAAGAGCACGGTGGCGTCGGGCTGGGCATGGTGGAGGCCGTCGTCGTGGCCGAAGCCCTCGGCCATGCCGCCGCGCCGTTCGGCTTTGCCGGGGCCTGCGTCATGGCGCCGCTCGCCATCGCGAAAGCTGGCGACGGCGGCACGCGGTCTGAGCTGCTGGGCGGCATCGCCGCAGGCGAGCGCCGGGTGGCGGTGGACTTCTCGGCGCTGGCGGGCACCACCGGCGCCGCCAAGCTCCGGCTCGACGGAAGCCGCCTCTCCGGCACCGTCCAGAACCTGCTGGACCCGGGCGCGGCCACCGACCTCCTGCTGGCGCTCGGCGACGGCCGCATGGCGCTGGTCGCCGCCGATGCCGCAGGCGTCTCCCTAGAACTGCGCAGGACGGTCGACAGAACCCGGCCGCTTGGCGCCGCCACCTTCGATGGGGTGGAGGCCAGGCTACTCCAGGCGGGCGGCAGCGCAGTGTCGAAAGACGTGCTGCAGGCGGGCCGGCTGATGATTGCCGCCGACTCGCTTGGTGCGGGTCAGCGCATGATCGACCGGGCGGTCGCCTATGCCAACGAGCGTGAGCAGTTCGGGCGTAAGATAGGCAGCTTCCAGGCAGTCAAGCACATTTGCTCCGAAATGGTGAGCATGCTGGAGCCCTGCCGTTCGCTGATCTGGTATGCGGGCTATGCCCGTGAGCACGGGATGGAGGACGCGTCGCTGACCATCCTTCATGCGAAATCGCATCTGGGCGAAGCCACGCGCGAGGTCTCGCGCATGGCGACGGAGGTACACGGCGGCATGGGCTTCACCGACCTGCTCGGCCTGCACTACTGGTTCAAGCGCATCACCTTCGACCGCCAGGTGCTGGGCGGGCCGGAGCGGTGCCGGAGCGAAGCCGCGACCCTGCAAGGCTGGACCGCGGCGTGACGTCTGGCGTGTGCCGGTTTGCTGCTCGGACCGCAGGTCCCGCAAACCCGCTCATCCGCCATAACCACTTTCTGACGAATGGAGGAAACCTTGCCGAACAACTTGTCTGAGAAATGCGCGATCAGCGGCATCGGCGAAACCGCCTATGTGCGCGGCTCGGGCAAAAGCGAGACCGCGCTCCAGATGGAAGCATCGCTGAGGGCGATCGCCGATGCGGGCCTCAGCCCGAAAGACATCGACGGCGTCATCCCCTACGCCACGGGCTCTGCAGTAGCGGAGGACTTCATCACCAACTTCGGCATCGCCGACCTGCGCCTATCGGCGACGACGCCGCTCGGCGGGGCCAGCTGCTTGGCTGCGGTGCAGCTCGCCGTGGGCGCCATCGTCGCGGGCATCGCCCACCACGTGCTGATCCCGATCGGCCGTAACGGCTATTCCGGCGCCCGCATCGGCAGCCGCGTGCAGCAGCTGCCGCAGTTCCGCACCGTTGGCGAGTTCGAGATGCCGCTCGGCCAGATGGCGCCGGCCCAGCTCTACGCCCACATGGCGCGGCGCCATATGGAGATGTTCGGCACCAAGAGCGAGCACTTCGGCAAGATCGCGGTGACCGTCCGCGAACATGCGACGATGAACGATAACGCGCTGATGACCGAACCGCTGACCCTGGAGCAGCACCAAGCCGCCCGGATGATCTCCGACCCGCTGCGGCTGTTCGACTGCTGCCTGGAAAGCGACGGCGGTGCAGCCGTCGTCGTCAGCAGCAGCGAACGCGCCCGCGACCTGAAGTCGCAACCGATCTATATCATGGGCATTGCCGAAGGCCACCCGGACTCGCCGAGCGCCATCACCCAGCGCCCGGACATTACCACGCTCGGTACCGCGAAAGCCGCGCCGCGCGCCTTCGGCATGGCCGGCGTCGACCGCAAGGACATCGACGTTGCGGAAATCTATGACTGCTTCACGTACATCGTTCTCTGCCAGCTGGAAGACCTCGGCTTCTGCAAAAAGGGCGAAGGCGGCGACTTCGTCGCCAGCACCTCCCTCGGACTCGACGGCCCCATGCCGATCAACACCCATGGCGGCCTGCTCTCACAAGCGCACATTATCGGCATGAATCACATCGTCGAGCTGGTTAAGCAACTGCGCGGCCAGGGCGGCAAGACGCAGGTCCAGGACGCGAAGATCGGCCTCGTCACCGGTTATGGCGATATGGGTGACGGCGGCGTCGCCATCATGCGGGCCTAAGCCAGGAGGCACTGAGAAATATGGAAATCGAACGAGTTCGCCCATCGCCCAACGAGGACACCAAGCCTTATTGGGCCGGCCTGAAGGAAGGCCGCCTACTGCTCCAGAAGTGCGGCGACTGCGGCACGATCCGTCACTATCCGCGCCAAGTGTGCGACAAGTGCTTCTCCATGGAAGTGGAGTGGATCGAATCCAGCGGCAAGGGCGCGGTCCATAGCTGGACCGTCTCCCACCACGCCTTCCACCCGTCTTTCAGGGGTGACCTGCCGATGACGTTCGTCACTGTGGATATGAACGAAGGCGTGCGGGTTGCCGCCCGGCTGCGGGGCAACGACGTCAGGCCGGCCATCGGCATGCCGGTACGGGTCGCGTTCGAGCAACTGGACAGCGAGCTAACCGTGCCGGTGTTCTGGCCGGCATGACCGGCCGCCGCTGCGGCGGCGATCTACCGGCCCTCGCCGGAGGGGCCGGCCCAAGCGCAGTTGTCGGGGCTCCTGGGCCGCCCGACGGCCTGCCCAGAGGGACAACGAGAAGAGGTGACACTATGACGACCGCAACGGACCGACAATCCGGTCAAGGCGACTTCGACGCACTGATCGTGGGCGCCGGCTTCTCCGGCCTGTATCAGTTGCATTGCCTGCGAGACCGGCTAGGCATGAAAGCCCGGGTGCTGGAAGCCGCGGACGGCGTGGGCGGCACTTGGTATTGGAACCGCTATCCCGGCGCGCGGTGCGACTCCGAAAGCCACTCGTACTGCTTCTATTTCTCCAGCGAGCTGGTGGACGAATGGGAATGGTCGGAGCGCTACCCACAGCAGCCGGAGGTCATGCGCTATCTGAACTTCGTAGCGGACAGGCTGGACTTGAAGCGGGACATCCAGTTCAAGGCGCGGGTGACCGTCGCGCGCTATGACGAGGCCGCCAATCTCTGGCGGGTCGCCACCGAAGGGGGCGAGGAGTACTCCGCCAGATTTCTGATCGCCGCCGTCGGCTGCCTTTCCAGCGCGAACGTGCCGGACATCCCCGGCCTGGAGAGCTTTCAGGGCGCCTGGTACCATACCGGCAAGTGGCCGCACGACGGGGTCGACTTCACCGGGAAGCGTGTCGGCCAAATCGGCACCGGTTCGACCGGAATCCAGGCTGCTCCGGTCATCGCCGAGACCGCCCGGCACCTGACCATTTTTCAGCGCACGCCGAACTACAGCGTGCCGGCCCGGAACAAGCCGCTGACGGCGGAATTTAGGGAGTGGGTGCGCAAGAACAAGCGGGAAATCCGGGATACCATGCGCGACACACCCAACGGCCACCCCTTCCGCATCGTCAAGCGCAAGGCGTTCGATGTCTCGGACGAGGAACGCCGCCGGATCTACGAGGAAGCCTGGGAAGTGGGCGGCCTGCGCTTCCGCGGAAATTTCCAGGACCTGCTGGTCGACAAGGCGGCCAACGACACGGCCGCCGAGTTCATCAAGAACAAGATCCGCGAGATCGTGAAAGACCCGAAAACGGCGGAAGTGCTCGCCGATATCGACCATCCTTACGCCGCCAAGCGGCCGCCCATCGACACCGGCTACTTCGAAATCTTCAACCGCGACAATGTCGATCTGGTCAATATCAGGGCGAACCTGATCGAGCGGATCACGCCGAAGGGCATCAAGACGCGGGACCGCGAATACGAACTCGACATCATAGTATTCGCGACCGGCTTCGACGCCATGACCGGTTCTCTGCTGCGGATGGGCATCATGGGCCGCGACGGCCTGAGCCTGAATGACGCCTGGGCGGCCGGACCGCACACCTATCTGGGGCTGCAGGTGCCGGGTTTCCCGAACCTGTTCACGATAACTGGACCCGGAAGCCCGTCGGTGCTCTGCAACATGCCGGTCGCCATCGAGCAGCATGTGGAATGGATCACCGACTGCATCGCACGTATGCGGACGCACGACATCGCGACGATCGAGGCCACGCCGGCGGCGACCGAGGACTGGGTCGCACACGTCAACGCGGCGGCGAACGCCACGCTGCTGCCGCAGGTGCCGCATTCGTGGTATCTGGGCGCGAACGTGCCAGGCAAGCCGCAGGTATTCATGCCCTATACCGGCGGCATGACCCGCTACCGCGCGATCTGTGATCATATCGCCGCCCAGGGCTATGCCGGATTCGCTTTCCACGGCGGTGCGTCAGTCACTGTCAGACCGGAAGGCGAGGCTAGGTTCAAGGCGGCCGACAGCGTCAGCACGCCCGGCGTCTGAACCAGACCAGATGTCCGCCTGAGCACGGGGCGACCCGTCTCACGGTATGCTGGTAACGAGGGCTGCGCCGGATAGGCCTGTGCCGAGCCCCATGCATCGGGAGACGGGTCATGGCGGATCGTATCATCTACGTCCGGCTTGATGTTCACAAGGAGAGCATCGTTGTCGCGGTGGCCGAGGGCGGCCACCGGGGCGAGGTGCGGGAGCACGGCCGGATCGCGAACACGGCGACGGCGCTGGGGCGTTTGCTGCGCAACCTCGGCGTGACGGCATGACGCTGCGGTTTTGCTCGAGGCAGGACAGTGCGGTTACGGCACTCAGCGCCGACCGTCGGCCCAGGGATAGGAGTGCGTCGTGGTCGCCCCCTCGCTGATCCTGACGGACACTGTGCTCGTTTTGCGCCTTGTGGGTCCGGATTGCAAATTCGTCCGGGGTGAGGCCGCGAAGGCTCGTGTTCGGCCGGTGGGCGTTGTAGTCCTTCTTCCATACCTCGATCAGCCGACGAGCGCTCGGCAGGTTGCGGAACATGTGCGCATCGAGGCACTCGTCGCGGAAGCGACCGTTCAGGCTCTCGACGAGGCCGTTCTGCATCGGCTTGCCCGGCGCGATGTAGTGCCACTCGACCTGGCTATCTTCCTGCCATTGCAGGATCGCCCGCGATGTCAGCTCGGTGCCCCCGGATCAAGTCCGGGGTAGGCTGTTGTCGCTGACGACCATGAGGGACGGACCGCGAAGGGCGATGAGCCCATCGAACTCGCGGGCAAGCCCACAATACGACTGCGGCATCGAGCGTGCCGGTGAGTCATTCGGGGTGTCTTGTTCGTCGGTTCGGGCGAGCGCCGTCTTCTGCTGTCGCCCTTTTGCCCTTGGCGTCGAGGAAAGGTTCAGTCAGCAGCCACCGGCGCAGAACCGGATGGTCTCGTTCATCGACGCCGTGCAGGGTGAAGACATGCTTGGATGTGTCGTTGGCGATGCGCTTGATCTCCATAGCTCTCTTGTTTGTGCTGTGAAGACCAAACATGCTGGCACTCGATGCGGTGGGGCCGTCCACACCAACACGACTGTCAACGCCGTTGAATCTGCCGTCCTGGCGGACAAGAGGGACCAGGCGGTCGCCGGCCCTCTCAAAGCCCAGGCTGCCGGCCGCGTCACAGAACGCCAACGGCCGCCGGGCGATGCCCTCGAGCGCAGGTGGGTGGTGGTCAGCTCGCAGTCCTCGACTATCCGGAGCTCGTCGGTATGGCTCTCGACTGCGATGGCGCGCTTCCGAGTGACGTCCGGCAGGCGGTAGAGTCACCGCCGATCGAGACCGTGCCGTCGTGGCTGACTCAAGGAAGCGGGCGGGCGCTGCCGTCGACGTTGCGGATGCGTCCGCCCTTGCCGGAGTCGCCCAGGACAAGAAACTCGCTGGCGCCGTAGTCCGCTTCCTCCGGAATACGCAGCAGCCTGCCGTCGCCTGCGGTCTCGCTTAAAGGGCGGACCGAGACCACTTTCGCGTTCCGCGCCGCCGAGAGCGCGGCCGAGACGGTGCGGTTCCGCGCGACTTTCTCCACGTTCAGGCGGGTGGGGAACAAGACAGTGCGGCGGTCGGCCTCCGCGTCCTCGCACACCTGGCGCGGAGTAATCCAAACCGAGTCAACCGACTCACGGCCGTCATGGTACAAGATATGATCGTGTGGCGCTTCCGCCAGGAAGAAATGGGTGTCGAACCGTTTAGGCATGTGCGGCGGCGTCACCCAGTGGGCGAAATGCACCAGCCGGTCGAGCGCCAGCACCAGATCTTCTTTCTCGATCATCTCGGCGAACCCGATCTCGCGGGTCTCCATAGAGTGGCGATAGGTCATGCCCAGCGCGACGGCCCGGTCGCCCGTCACCAGCGGGCCACCGGGTTCAGTGCGAGCGAACAGAACACCGCATTCTTCGAACGCCTCGCGCGCGGCGGCGACCAGTACCGGAACCATCGCCGCGTCCACCGTGTCGGCCCCTTCGGCCCGCTTGTGCAGGCGCCGATCCGCGTCGTCCGGCTCGACGGAGCCGCCCGGAAATACGAGGGCGCCGGAGGCGAACTCGATCTGGCGGTGCCGGGCAACCATGAACAATTGCAGGCCTTCGTCGCTATCGCGGGCCAGCATCAGCGTCGCTGCAAGCCGGGGGGCAACGGGTTCGCTCATCGGTATCATTCCTGCCATATTTGATCGAAGGCCTCGCCGGCGGAGCCAAGGCGGCCGCCGCGCGTGACCGCTTGAGGCGGGTGGACTATCAGATCGCCCCGGGCACTAGTCGGCAAGGGCGTTGGAGAGACGCTCCACTGCTTCGGCATAGTCCTGCATGAACTCGTACACGACCGAGCGGCAGGACTTTTCTTCGTTCATCAGGCCCACCGTCTGCCCGACGAAATAGGAGGCGATCTCCTTCGCGCCCTCGTGGCCGCCTTCGGCAAGCTTGTCCACCCTGACCATCGCCGGGCGGGTGAGGATTCCCTGCAGTGGCATTTCCAGCGGTTCCGGCGCGCCCTTTGACGACCAAGCGTCGGACCACGCCGACTGCAATTGGCGGGTTGGCTTGCCGGTGCGGCTACGCGAGCGCACCGTGTTGGCTGATGTCGCCTTCAGCATTTTTTCTTTGACGGTCGGAGTTGTCTCGGCCTCCGTCGTCGTCAGCCAGACCGATCCGCACCAGACACCGGAAGCGCCCATTGCCATGCAGGCCGCCATCTGCCGGCCGGTGGAGATTCCGCCGGCCGCCAGCACGTGCATGTTCGCGTAGTCCTTAATCGCGTCCAGCACCTCCGGCACCAGGACGATCGTGGCGATTTCGCCGCAATGGCCGCCGGCCTCGCCGCCCGCCGCCACCAGCACGTCCACACCCGCTTCGGCATGCTTGACCGCATGGCGGCGGGAGCCGGTCAGCGCGCCGACCAGCATGCCACGGCGATGTGCTTCCTCGATGATCTCCGCCGGCGGCACGCCCAGGGCGTTGACGAACATCTTGATGGGGTGCCGGAAGGCGACCTCCAGCATCTTCTTCGCGCCATCGGGGCGCATAACCGACGAGTCGCGGTCATCGTAGCGGCCATCCCACAAGTCGGATGGGTCAATCTGGTGGCGGCGCATCAGGTCTTCGATGAACTTCTTATGTTCGGGGGGGATGCGCTCTCTGAGCTCTGCGTCGCTGATCTGTTCCTCGCGGCCCTCCATCCGCTGCGGGATCAGCAGGTCCACGCCGTACGGCTTGCCCTTGACCTTTTCGTCGATCCAATTCAGCTGGATTTCCAGGGTTTCTGGCGTCAGACCGACAGCACCCAACACGCCGAACCCGCCTGCGTTCGTCACTTCTGCGACCACGTCGCGGCAGTGCGTAAAGGCGAACAGCGGGAAATCGATGCCGAGCTTGCTGCAAAGTTCGTTTTTCATTTCCTATCCCTCAGATAATTCTTACCGTTCCGGCACGACCGGCCAGTATCAGTCCAGCACTAGTTCCTTGTACCCGCCCTGGGCAATGGCGTTGGCCTTTTCGCGGAAAACCGGCGCGCTGCCGCTGTAGCGGGCGATGATACGGGTCTGCTTGCCTTCGACGTTCTGGTTGATGCCGGTCATCCAGCTGTCCACCTCGTTCGAAAGCAGGCCCTTTCCGGTTTCGATAACGAAATCGGTCCAGTCGTCCACGGCCTCACGCGTGGGCTCGGCATAGGTGTAGCCATTCTCCAACATGTGGCGGATGGCACCCGTCACCCATTCGACGGCGTATTCTGACGAGCGCGGGATGTTGCCCAGCGCCGAATGAGGGCCGACCAGCATGAACATGTTGGGGAAGTTCTCGACCTGCATGCCCAGGAACGTCTCGAGCGCCCGGCGCCACTTTTCCTTCAGCTTTTCCCCGCCCTTGCCTCTGAGGTCAATGCGGTCGAAGGCACCCGTGATCGCGTCGAAGCCGGTGGCGTAGACGATCATATCGAACTCGAAGCTCCGGTCCGCCATCTCGAGCCCGGTCGGCGTGATGCGCTGGATCGGGTTGCCGAGAATACTGACCAGCTCAACGTTCGGCTGATTGAAGACCTCATAGTAGCCCGACTCCTGCGGCACACGTCTAGTCCCGAAGCCATGGTCCTTGGGGATCAGCAGGTCAGCGATCTGCGGATCCTTCACCCGCTCCCGGATCTTGCGCGCGACGAAATTCGAGACCTCGTCGTTCGCCGCCCGGTCGCTCATCATGTCCTTGAAGCCGCCGACCCACATGGAGAAGCCAGGCGTCTGGTACTGCTTCTCCCAGAACGCCTCTCGCTCCTCCGGCGTCAGATCGAAAGTGCGACGCTGGTCTGGCGTATGCAGGAAGCACGACGCCGTTTGCTGGCATAACCGGAACATTTCAGGGTACCACGCGCGCAACTCTCCCATCTCTTCCTTCGAGATGGGTCTGTTGTGCAGCGGTTTGCACCAGTTCGGGCGGCGCTGGAACACGGTTAGGTGCTTTGCGGTCTTGGCGATCTCCGTGATCGCCTGCACACCCGTCGCGCCCGTCCCGATCACAGCGACCCGCTTGCCCTCGAATGTGACATCATGCTTCGGCCAAAGCCCGGTATGGTAGGCCTCGCCCCGATAGCTATCCCGCCCCTCGATGTTCGGGAACGTCGGCGCGGAGAGCGGACCGATCGCGGTGATCAGAAAACGGCAGGTCTGCTGGGAACCGTCCTTGAGTGTCACGAGCCAGGAGCGTGTCTTTTCCTGATAGTGGCAGGCCGTCACCTGGCTCTTGAATTGGATGTCCCTGCGCAGGTCGAACTTGTCAGCCACATAGTTCAGATACTTTTCGGTCTCCGGCTGGGCCGCGAAGTGCTCGCTCCAGTCCCACTCGTCCAGCAGCTCCTGGCTGAACGAGTAAGCGTAGGAATAGCTTTCGCTGTCGAAGCGAGCGCCGGGGTAGCGGTTCCAGTACCAGGTGCCGCCGACGCCGGTGCCCATCTCGAACGCGCGCACATTCAACCCGAGCTCATCGCGCAGCCGGTAAAGCTGGTAAAGACCGGAAATGCCGGCCCCGATAATGATGGCGTCGTGATCCAGCTCCGTTGCCGTTTCCGGGCGGGTCAGGGTTTTCAAATCTTCCATCGGATGCCCCTTTCTGGTGGTCATGTCGTGAAGAGAACGCGGACGGGCGTCCCGCCATGCATCAAGCGGATGCGCGGCGCCGGCCGCCCATGGCATTGATCAGCATGAACACGGTCATCCCGGCGAGAAACCCGGTCGGAACCCGCTCAGCCTGATCCTGACCGATGCCAAAAGCGCCCATCATATTCGGAAAGGCCACATTGACAATGGTGGACGAAAGGACTATGGCAATGGCGCTAACCGTAGCTGTTGCGGTGGCCAGCCGCCGATAGACTTCGCCGTACCGCTGGAACAAATCCCTCCGAGGTTTCCACGTTCATCAGCGACCGAGTTCGACTCCAGTCCGGTAGACGACGGTCAGGCGCGGAAACGAACCACGGCGCGACCAGGTGCAGTAACCTCGCCGCCGTCAACCCTTACGAAGAGGGAGAATTCAGCCTGGCGCTTGTCCTGATCGACGGACTCGATCCTGCCACCGGAGACCAGCGTGTCGCCGATATAGCTGGCACGGCGATTCGAGTACTCGAACTCGACCAGTTCGCCGTCGTCGCCGAGCCAGTTCAGCACGGCTTGGATCAGCCAGTCGCCCTGCAGTGGCCCGTCCACCACCACTGCGGGATGCTTCTCCACCTCTTTGGTGTAGATTTCGTCGTAGTGGATGCGGTGGGCATTCCAAATGGCGGCATTGTAAAGGAACAGCGAGACGTTGGTCGGCACGTAGCGGCGCTCGGGCAAGGCGTCGCCGGCCTTGATCTCTGCAAACTTGGGCACGGAGTCTCTCTCCTTCAGCGCACGATGCGGGTCTGGGTCTCTTCGACGACCAGCTCGCCTGCCTCAGTCTTTACGTCGAGCTTGTAAACAAGGAAGATCAGAGGCCCCTGGGAGCCGGACTTCTCGTACATGTCGGCCAACGTGCGGGTGGCGACCAACTTGTCGCCGGGCTTTACGGCGCGGAAGTAGCGGATCTTGGTGCCGCCTGCCATGACGCGCTTCAGCGGCAGTTCCGGGACCAGCGAGGTGCTGGCGATTCCGTCCGGCCCGAGCTGGTAGATCGGCACAACTGGACGAAGGGCGCCGAAAAGGAACATTGGGGGAGCCTCGTCACCCTTAAGGTATTTATCCAGGATCTGTTCCGTAGAAACCGAGTATTTGATGATGTCACGGCGGCTGACTTCCACATGCACCGGCGGTTCGGACGCCCCGATCATCTTGCGTGCTTCTTCCAAGATCAGCCCCACTTACGGTTCCTCCTCTTACTTTCTCGTGTCCTGTTGCAGTGAGCTATGCTGCGGAACCACATCACCGTTTCCGAACGGGTCCAGAGAATTGACCCGGACGATCTGGGTAGCAGCAGGAAAATTCCGCGATCGGCACGCGGTTCGCCGCTGCTTGAATGCCGTTTCGCTGTCGCGCCTGATCGTGTCCGGAGACTTGGGCAAGCCCTGGCCGAACTTTGTCGACCGATGGCGCGAGAGCCAGCGGATCCCGTTCACCACGTCCTTGCTCCCGCATGGATAAGCGACTCCCGGGAAACAGGCTTTTGAGGCACCGTGTGCGGCATCGACAAATCGCCTTGACCAACACCGAATTCTACCTAACGATAGGTAGGCTTATTGGGAGACGCAATGCAAAAGTTTGCCCCCCTGGTCCACACGCGCAGGACGATAACGGGCACACGCGAACGGGTACTCGACGCGTCCGCGCGGATTTTCCGGTCCCGCGGCTATGCTGAGACAACGATGAATGACATCGCCGAAGCGACCGGCATCAAAGCTGCAAGCATCTATTATCACTTTAAATCAAAGGATGAGATTGTCGAGGAGGTGCTCAACCTAGGCACATTGCGGGTTTTCGATGCGGTTCGCCATGCGGTAGACAATCTGCCCCCCGAAACATCGTTTCGCGAGAAGCTGGCGCTGGCGCTTCGAACGCATCTGACGCTGCTGCATACGCAAGGCGACTACACCGCAGCAAACGTCCGCCTGTTCCCGGAGGCGCCGGCGCATGTGGTCGAGCGCCATATGAGCCTTCGGCGGTCGTATGGTCTATACTGGCAGGAAATGCTGAGGGAAGGACAAGCGGAAGGATTGGTCGCCGGATCCCTTGACGTCAAACTCGCCCAGATGCTTTTGCTCGGCGCCCTAAACTGGTCTGTACAATGGTACAAGCCAGCTCTCTATGAGCTGGAGACAATAGCGGCTTCAGGCATCTCGTTACTGCTAGACGGGCTTCTTAGTGCCGATGGCGTGGCGGCGAGCGACAAACCAGGAGATACGGAGAGCGTAGACGAATGACTACTGAAGCCGCCGGCGACTGGGTATCGGAATGCGCTTATTGCAACGCGCTCGGCATCGCCTTTGAGAGCGCTAACGATCACGAGACTGTCCTAGTGCTGCCTTTCCGGAAGGAGAATACCAACCAAACGGGCGTGCTGCACGGCGGCATTGCCGCGTCGCTGGGTGTCTCCACCAGCATGGCGATGGCGCTGCACGCCCTGCCTCCGGAAAGCGGACCGTTCCACACCGCCAATTATTCAATCAGCTACCTGACGGCAGCCAGGGGCGTCGACTTGGTCTCCCGTGCCCGCCTGTCGCGCAGGGGCCGGGACCTGGCCTTCATCGGCGTCGCTATCGAGGCGGCCGACGGCACGAAGATCGCCGTCGCGGAATCGGTCGTGCGTGGCCGCAAGGACCTGCCGAAGCCGGCTCTCGCCACCGCCGCGGACCCGCCAACGCCCACCGTGACGCCGCTCCACCAGACCCGCATCCGCGAGAACGCCTTCATGGGCGGCCGCGGCATGGAGATCGCCGTGCAGGAAAAGGGCATCGCGATCATGACCATGCCGGGGCTGCGGCAGAATGCGGAAGCCAGCGGCGGCATGCACGAGGGTGCGGTGCTGGGGCTGATGGACTCCTGCGGCGCCATGGCCTGCTGGGGGCTGACCGGGTTGGGCCAGTTCAGGGCCTCGACCCCGGCCATTCAGGCGAGTATTTTGGGTCCAGTACCGCTGACCGATGTTGTGGCGAACGCCAAAGTTGTGCAGCAGGACGGCGAAATCTATTGGGTCGACGTCAACACGGCGGATGCCAAGACGCGCGCGATCCATGCCCGCGCCACGGTACTTTACAGGATGGTCACGTGATCCGGCTCTCGCTCTACGCAGGCCGGCAACTGCCTGCCGAGCCGATTCCCGCGCGTCCCTCCAGTGAACCGGCAGCGACTCGAGCCACGCAACCGTCTGTAGGCGCAAGGCCTATCCCGGATGTCTCACAGAGGGATAGGTTGTGCTGAGACGGTGATCACCCGGCACATGCGGCCACACCCGCAGTTGTAAGGTCATCGTCCTGGCTTTCAGTATGAAGGATGCGGACGGAACGTTTCGGTATTCCATAGAGGCACAGATCTTCTTTAATAAACTGCAGCGGCGCCCATTTTTACCCGACAGCCGGCATAGCTCGGGAGGCTTGGGGATGTCCCCAAGCACAGGCTTATGTCGGACGACTATCCGCGAATCGAGATCATCACCAGGACGGCGCGTCGCCGGCGCTGGGCTTGGCGGAGAAGCTGCGGGTTTGGAGGAGACGCTTACCGGCGGCGATAGGATGGTTTGATCTACCCGCTCTACCTGCCCTTATGGCAGTCTAAGGGGTCACGACCGCTGTCCATCGCCCCACTTTTTCGGCCTTGGCCCCGCGTTCCGCCCGTCTCGGCCCTCATGCGGCGACGTATCGGCGTCGAGCCAGATCAGGCGGCGCATGTTATGGGATGGACGCCTCCCGCTTCCCGGCCACGATGGGTGGCCAACTGACGGAGGGAAGCATGTCGTTCCAACTTGTGGCTATCGATCTTGGCAAGTTGTCCTTCCACCTGCACGGGGTGGACTACGACGGGGTGGTGCTGTCGCGCAAGATCACGCGCAGCAAGCTGTTCACGGCTGTCTGTGAGCTGGCTCCGACCCGCGTTGCCATGGAAGCTTGCCCGGGCGCGCATCATTGGGGACGGCTTTTCGAGGCTGCGGGCATTCGCGTTGTTCTGATCCATCCGCGTTTCGTCCGGCCCTTCGTGCGCGGGGGCGAAGAACGACGCGGTGGATGCCGAAGCGATCTCCGATGCGGCAAGCCGCCCAACCATGCGCTTCGTGCCGGTAAAGACGCCGGAGCAGCAGGACCTGCAGGCGCTGCACCGGATCCGCGAACGCCTGGTCTGCCAGCGCACGGCGCTGATCAACCAAATGCGTGGCCTGCTGGGCGAGTACGGGATCGCCCCTGCTGCGAGACCTCTCGGTCGAAGAGGTCGAGCGGATGGCACCCGGTTGGGCGAAGAAATTCTGCAGGCGTCTGCCCGACAAGGCCTCGCCACTTCATGAGCTGAGCCCCGGGGAAGCTGCGCGCATCTTCCGTCTGTTTGCCAGCGGGTGAATAGCGGCGGCTCTGCCCAGTGCGGCAAGGTCGGGTCGGGTCAGCTTCCATGCCTCCGGCCTTACCGACGAGCGAGGGACAGGCGTCGGACGCTGTCCTGCAGTGTCACTCTCGCCGCCCCGACGACGGCAGGAGATTGCGAGCCGACCGCCAGGCGCAGCCGCTTCTCGGCATGGCGTAGGGCGCGCGCTACCGCGGGCGGGTAATCGCCGGCCAGCAATTCCTCGACCCAGTCCAGCCCTTCTTCGGCCGAATGGATGAGCCCGAAGCCTTCAGGAGTTTCCACCCCCACCGGCGGGTCAAAACACGTGACGGTCAAAGATGCTCCCTTTGTCACCGCAGGAAAGTCCGGACGAACCGGCATCATACTTCTCGGGCATGCCACGAGAAAGCTATGCACGGATGCGTCCCGCTCCGCTTGCTCGCACCACAGCGGCGCGGACGGCCACGGGGTCGACGGGCCGGAGCAGCGTGATAGCTTAGCCTAAGCGGGTCGCAGGTAGTGGTCGGCGAGGGATAAGGGCGACGCGAGACCACCGCTATACAGTGTGGCTAGCATGTCGATCGAGCCCATGATCTTCGTCCTCGAGGACGATCCGGGTATCACAGCCGTTGTGCGTCGTGTGTGCATGGCTGCCGGCCTACCGGCGAGGATGTACAGCACGGCCGCGGATTTTCTGGCCGAGCCCAGCATCCCCGCCGGCTCTCTCATTCTGCTCGACCTCGCGCTCGGTGACGCGAACGGCGTCGATATTCTCCGCATACTCGCGGCCTACCGCTGTCCGGTCCCCATCTATCTGATGAGCGGCCAGGACGATCGCCTGCTCACAACCGTGCAGAAGCTGGGCCTGTCCTACGGGCTGGATATCCGGGGCATCCTGCAGAAGCCGTTCGACGTCGCGGCATTGCGCGCAATCCTCACTGCACCGCGGCAAGGGAGCCGAGCGCCACGCGCGAAAGTGACGGGCGTCGAGGAACTCCACCGTGCCGTCATGAGCGGAGAACTCTGCCTGCATTATCAACCCAAGCTCGACATAGGCACGGGGGCGCTGATCGGCTGCGAGGCGCTCGTGCGCTGGTCCCATCCGGAGCGAGGCCTTGTTCCTCCGAGCGAGTTCCTGCCGGCTGCGGAGGAGGCCGGGCTCATAGGCGCAATTACCCACTGGGTGCTCAACGAGGCGCTCGGCCAGGTCGCGGCATGGCGGGAGGAAGGTCTCCACCTGGGGGTGTCGGTGAACATGCCCGCCGATATGCTGAACGAGCTGGCCCTGCCCGGGATGATCCAGTCGCTGCTGAGAACTCATGGCATCGAGGGCCGCCGCCTGACGCTGGAGGTGACTGAAGCCGCGGCGATGAAGAGCCTGCTGACCGCGGTGGACGTGCTGGCGCGGCTGCGCCTGATGGGTGTTTCCCTCTCGATCGACGATTTCGGGACCGGCCACTCGTCGATCGTTAAGCTGCGCCAGCTGCCCTTCAACGAATTGAAGATCGATCGTTCGTTCGTACAGGATATCGAGCGCGATGCCGACGCGCGGCTGCTGGTCGGCGCGATGATCACCATGGGCCACAGCTTCGGGATGAAGACGGTCGGCGAGGGCGTAGAGCGGGCGGCGGATCTGGCGTGTCTGGCGACGCTCGGCTGCGGTGCCGCGCAGGGCTTCTACTTCAGCCGTCCACTACCGCCAGCAGAGTTCGCGGCCTGGGTGCAGGCGTTGGCCGCGTGAGCGGGCATGGTGGTTGACCTCAATCTCGGCGGCGGCCGGACGATCAGATTTTGCGATTTCTCCCAGACCGATCCGCTCAGCCTGACAGCGGGGCCCCTGCGTCCTCCGGAATGCAGGGAAGCCGAGGGCAGGACGATCGTCATCGTGCTGCCCTTACCGGGTGTGCTGGCGATCTCCAGGCGGCCGCCATTAGCCTCCGCCAGCAACTTGGTGACATGCAGCCCGATCCCGACGCCTCCATGCCGCCGCTGCATCACGCCGGAGACCTGAACGAACGGCTTCGTCACCTCGGTCAGATCCGCGGCAGCGATGCCTATCCCGGTATCCTGGACCTCGATGCGGACCTCGCGGCCATACCGGCTCCCGCGGACAGTGATACGGCCCCCGGCCGGGGTGAACTTGATCGCGTTGCCGATGACATTGAGCAGCATCTGGCGCAGATGCTGTGGATCCACCGTCACCGCCGTTCCGGATATGCCGGGGTCGCTTTCGTAACGGAGCTGCCCGTCGGCGAGATGACTGCCAAGAGTTACGATCAGCTTCATGCCGAGGCTCGTCGAAGCTTCATCGAACTCCCGTCTCAGCCCCACGCCTCGGTCGCCCACCTCTATGCTGAGCTGCCGCCATAGCCGGTCATGCAGCTGCGCAATGGTCCGTACTCTCGCCTCCGCATCTTCCAATACGCTCGTCAGGTCCGGGTTGGGACCTGTTCCTCTTTCGATTCTGCCCGCATCTGAGACTGCTGGCTGCTCCAAACGGCCGGGTTACACACCCGAGCTGCCTCCCGGACATGCATCGCAGGGCTTGAATACGCAAGCGGATGCGCACGAGTGTCTCGGCGAGGCCTGCCGGGTCACGATCGTCAATGCCAGTCTTAGAGTCGACCGTCATCGGCGCAGACGATGCCACGGTGAACGCCGATCTTGCAGGCAAGGTATCCCCGCGCCAGGGCTTTCCCAGTCACACGTCGCGGCATCTGTTTTGCAGAGCGCCGATCGATGCCGCCGCCACCCTCATGCTCCAACAAAGCGCTGACTGTCGCGATCGTCGACAACAGCCGTGTGCGCGCTTCGATACTCGAGGACGGCCTGCGGTTGGCGGGCATCCAGAGCGTCACGGTCATCAGCGAGCGCACGAACCTGCTTCGCCGCCTGACGGCACTCGATCCGGACGTCGTGATCATGGATCTAGGCGATCCCAGCCGCGATGTGATGGAGCAGATGTTCCAGGTGTCTCGCGTCGTGGCACGGCCGATCGCGATGTTCGTCGACCGATCAGACACGGCGATGATCGAGGCGGCGATCGACGCCGGCGTCTCCGCCTATGTGGTCGATGGACTGCGCAAGGAGCGGGTCAAGGCGATCGTCGACATGGCGATCAGCCGGTTCAACCTGTTCGAACGGATGCGCACCGACTTGGCGGCGGCACGGACGGAACTCGCCGACCGGAAGGTGATCGACCGCGCGAAGGGAATCCTGATGAAGACGCGGCGCATTCCCGAGGAGGAGGCCTTCGCCATGCTGCGCAAGACCGCGATGAACCAGGGCCGGAAGCTCGCCGAGGTCGCGCAGAGCGTCGTCACGGCCGCCAGCCTCCTGCAGGACCCCTGACCATGGCGAAGACCACCGTCCGGGCCGGATTCATTCCGCTGCTCGATTGCGCCACCCTGGCCGTCGCCTGCGAATGCGGGTTCGCGAAGGGCGAAGGCATCGAACTCGAACTGATCCGGGAGACGAGCTGGGCGAACATCCGCGACCGGGTCGCCGTCGGTCACTTCGACGTGGCGCACATGCTGGCGCCGATTCCGATTGCGGCCGCCCTCGGGCTGCTGCCGCTGTCGCCGCCGATGGTCGCCCCCATGGCCCTGGGGCTCGGCGGCAATGCCGTCACCGTCTCCCGCGCGCTCTGGCGCGAAATGGCGGCGGCGGGCGCGGACGGATCGGGCGATCCGGCGCGTACCCTGGCGGCACTCAAGGCGGTGGTGGAGGCACGCAGCGCGATCCGCCTCGCACCGCTGACGTTGGCGGTGGTCTTCCCGTTCTCGGCGCACAATTACAAGCTGCGCTACTGGCTCGCCACGGGTGGTATCCATCCGGACCGCGACGTGCGCCTGACGGTCGTGCCGCCGCCCTTCATGGTCGACGCGCTGCGCGAAGGGGTCATCGACGGCTTCTGTGTCGGCGAGCCCTGGAGTTCGGTGGCGGCCGACGCGGAGGTCGGCGTCGTCGCGACGACCAGCGCGGCGATCTGGCGTCTGAGCCCCGAAAAGGTGCTCGGCATGCGCGCCGACTGGGCGTCGCGCCATCCGGAGACGCTGGCGGCACTGATCCGTGCGATCCATCGCGCGGCGGAATGGTGCGGCGCGCCGGAGAACCGCTCCGACCTCGCGCATCTCCTGTCGGCGCCCGCCTATCTCGACCGGCCCCCCGCCATTCTCGAGGCGGGGCTGGCGGGCCGGCTGCCGATCGGGGGGGCCGCTTCCTCGTCCAACGACAGTTTCCTGGTCTTCAGCCGCAGTGCGGCAACCTTCCCCTGGACCAGCCATGCACTGTGGTTCTTCAGCCAGATGGTGCGATGGGGCCATGCGCCCGCCGCGCCGGAGGCGGTCAGCGCCGCCCGGACGGCATACCGACCGGACATCTACCGGGCGGCTCTGGCCGGGATGGACGTCGCGATCCCCAGCGTCAACGCGAAGGTCGAAGGGGCGCTCGCCGAGCCCACCGACGCCGGTTCGGCGAAGGGCCGCCTGACCCTCGGCCCCGACGGATTCTTCGACGGGCGGGCCTTCGATCCGGACCATCTCGAAGCCTATATCGACGGTTTCGAACTACGCACGGAGGGCAGCCTTCCAATCCTGTCCTGAGCCGCATCGGGTCCAAATCGTCGGCATTCGTCCAGAATGTAGGCAGACGGGGGCCTGTACGTGATTCGGGCAGCGATCGGATAGCCGAGAGATTGCGACGCCTTGCTGCCGGGAGTGCCGCTGGCATGCTTCCTGCTTGATGCGACCCAGCGGTCAATGGCGATCGCACGAAACACGCCCCCGACGGGCACACGGCAACGCTGCCGACGGACACACTGGTTGCATCAGCAATCGCGTGTCCGTCGGCAGCGTTTTTTTTGCTCCGCGCCCCGGCCCGGAGCGAACGGCGATGATGACGGAGAGGCATATGCGCGAGGCCAGGACTTTCATCGGGCGGGGCGGGATCGCCGCGGCGGCGGTCGCAACGGTGCTGCTGACGGCGAGCGGTGCCGTCGCCGGAATGCTGGATATCGAAAAGGACGAGCTGAAGTTCGGCTTCATAAAGCTCACCGACATGGCGCCGCTGGCCATCGCCTCCGAGAAGGGCTTCTTCGATGACGAGGGCCTCTATGTCACGCTGGAGCCGCAGGCGAACTGGAAGGTCCTGCTCGACCGGGTGATCACCGGCGAACTCGACGGCGCGCACATGCTGGCCGGGCAGCCGATCGCGGCGACCATCGGCTATGGGACGCAGGCGCACATCGTCACGCCATTCTCGATGGACCTGAACGGCAACGCGATCACCGTTTCCAACGCCGTATGGGCCGAGATGAAGCCGAACGTGCCCCACGGCACGGACGGCTGGCCGATCCGTCCGATCAAGGCAGAGACGCTCAAGCCGGTGATCGAACGAATGAGAGCCGAGGGGCGGCCGTTCCGGATGGGCATGGTCTTCCCCGTCTCGACCCACAATTACGAGCTGCGCTACTGGCTGGCGGCCGGCGGCATCCATCCCGGCTTCTACGGCGCCAGCGACACCTCCGGCCAGATCCGGGCCGAGGCGCTGCTCTCGGTCACGCCGCCGCCGCAGATGCCGGCGACCCTCGAGGCCGGCACGATCCACGGCTACAGCGTCGGTGAACCGTGGAACCAGGCCGCGGTGTTCAAGGGGATCGGCGTGCCTGTGATCACCGATTACGAGATCTGGAAGAACAACCCGGAGAAGGTGTTCGGCATCACCGCGGCCTTTGCCGAAGAGAACCCGAACACGACACTGGCGCTGACCAAGGCGCTGATCCGGGCCGCCATGTGGCTGGACGCGGGCGACAACGCCAATCGGGCAGAGGCGGTCGAGATCCTCGCCCGGCCCGAATATGTCGGCGCCGATCCCGAGGTGATCGCGAACTCGATGACGGGCACCTTCGAGTATGAGAAGGGCGACAGGCGGCCGGTCCCCGATTTCAACGTCTTCTTCCGCTACTTCGCCACCTATCCCTACTACTCCGACGCCGTCTGGTACCTGACCCAGATGCGCCGCTGGGGACAGGTCGCCGAGGCGAAGCCCGACGGCTGGTACGACGAGATGGCCAGGAAGGTCTATCTCCCCGACGTCTACCTGAAGGCCGCGCGCCTCCTCGTCGAGGAAGGCAAGGCGCAGGAAGCCGACTTCCCCTGGACGACCGACGGCTACCGCGAACCGACCGCCGATTTCATCGACGGCATCGCCTATGACGGCCGCACGCCGAACGCATACCTCGAGAAGTTCGCCATCGGCCTGCGCGGCGACCAGACGGTCGACGGCACCTCGGTCGCCGGCCGTTAGCACCCCCCATTCCCCTTCGGCAACCCACCCGCGATAGGGATCTGCAGCGAATGACCATTGCCACAGACCTCGCCCTAGACCCCGCACCGAGCCGCGACCGGCGAGAGGAGATCGCCGCCCGTCTGGATCGCGCCAAGGGAGCGCTCGCACTCCTGGGTCTCGGTTTTCTCGTGCCACTCGGCAAGCTGCTGATGGGCGACGCGTCCAAGGCGACCTGGCGCGACCTGGGCATGTCGCTGGCGGTGCCGCTGATCGGCATTCTCGGGTTCCTCGCCCTGTGGGCGGCGCTGGCGCCGCGGGTGAACACGTCGCTCGGCGCCATCCCCGGACCGGTCGCGGTCTGGGATCAGGCGGTGAACCTCTACGACGACCACAAGGCGGAGCGGGAGAAGCGGGCGGCCTTCTATGAACGGCAGGATGCGCGCAACGCACAGCTGGTCGCCGATGGCAACGCGGACCGCGTCAGGGAGCGCGTCTATACCGGGCGGCCCACCTATTTGGACCAGATCCTGACCAGCCTGCGGACAGTGGCGCTCGGCTTCGGCATCGCGACGCTGATTGCGGTCCCGCTCGGCGTCCTCTGCGGCCTGTCGCGCACGGTAAACGGCGCACTGAACCCGCTGATCCAGATCTTCAAGCCGGTGTCGCCACTCGCCTGGCTGCCGATCGTGACGATGATCGTCTCCGCGCTCTATGTGGACGCGAGCGATCTGCTGCCGAAGTCCCTGGTCGTCTCGGCCGTCACTGTCACCCTCTGCTCCCTCTGGCCGACACTGATCAATACGACGCTGGGCGTAGCGTCGATCGACAAGGACCTCGTCAATGTCGGTCGGGTGCTGCAGCTCTCCACCGCGACCACCGTTCGCAAGCTGGTCCTGCCCTCGGCGCTGCCGCTGATCTTCACCGGGCTGCGGCTGTCGCTGGGCGTGGGCTGGATGGTGCTGATCGCCGCCGAGATGCTGGCGCAGAACCCCGGCCTCGGAAAGTTCGTCTGGGACGAGTTCCAGAACGGCTCCTCGGCCTCGCTCGCCCGCATCATGGTCGCCGTTCTGACGATCGGCATCATCGGATTCCTGCTCGACCGCGTCATGTTCGCGCTGCAGGCCGCCTTCTCCTTCTCCGACAAGCGCTAAGGGGGCCGACAGATGCCGATCCTCGAACTCGACCGCGTCGCCAAGGCTCACGGGGAGGCCCCGAACCGCACCGAAGTGTTGCGCGACATCTCCCTCTCCGTGGAGGAGGGCGAGTTCGTCGCCGTCGTAGGCTTCTCCGGCAGCGGCAAGACGACTCTCATCTCCCTGATGGCGGGCTTGGCCGAACCGGACGCTGGTACGGTGCGGGTGCGCGGCGCTCCCTGCAAGGGGCCGGGCGCCGACCGTGGCGTCGTCTTCCAGTCCTATTCGCTGCTGCCGTGGCTCACGGTACGCGGCAACGTGGCGCTGGCGGTGGACGCCGTGCGGCGCGACGAGACGAAGGCCCCGCGGGTCGCACGGGTCGAGAAGTACATCGCGATGGTCGGGCTCGCCCATGCCGCCGACCGGCGGCCGGCGGAGCTGTCCGGCGGCATGCGCCAGCGCGTCGCGGTCGCTCGGGCACTGGCGACCGGCCCCGATATCCTGTTGCTCGACGAGCCCCTGTCGGCGCTCGACGCGCTGACACGGGCGAAACTTCAGGACGAACTGGACGAGATACGGGCACGCGAGGGCAAGACCATCGTCCTCGTCACCAACGACGTGGACGAGGCGATCCTGCTGGCCGACCGCATCGTGCCGCTGCGGCCGGGACCGAACGCGACGCTGGGGCCGTCCTTCAAGGTGACGATCCAGCGGCCGCGCAGCCGCACCGCGCTCAACCACGACCCGGCGTTCAAGCGCCTGCGCGCCGAGATCACCGGCTGGCTGATCGAAGCGGGGGCCGCCCGCTCGGTCGACGCGGAGGAACGCCGCCTGCCGGACGTGAAGCCCGTCACGCAGCTCGACCCGCTGCCGGAGACCGTTCGCGAGGCCGGCCGGTCGCCGCTGCGCGAGCGCTATCTCGAATTCTACGAGGTGAAGAAGGTCTATCCGACGCCGAAGGGGCCGCTGACCGTCGTCGAGGACTTCTCGCTGCTCATGCGCAAGGGCGAGTTCGTCTCCCTGATCGGCCATTCCGGCTGCGGCAAGTCGACCGTGCTGTCGATGGTGGCCGGCCTGAACGAGATATCGGGTGGCGGCATCGTCCTGGACGGCCGCGAAGTCGCAGGCGCCGGACCCGACCGGGCCGTCGTCTTCCAGGCGCCGTCGCTGATGCCGTGGCTGACGGCGCGCGAGAACGTGGCGCTCGGTGTCGACCGGGTCTATCCGCACGCCAGGCCGGCCGAGCGCCGCGAGATCGTCGAATACTACCTCGCCCGTGTCGGGCTGGCCGACGCCATGCACAAGCGTGCGGTCGACCTCTCGAACGGCATGAAACAACGCGTCGGCATCGCGCGCGCCTTCGCCCTGTCGCCGAAGCTTCTCCTGCTCGACGAGCCCTTCGGCATGCTCGACAGCCTGACGCGCTGGGAACTCCAGGACGTCCTGATGGACGTCTGGAAGCGCACCCAGGTGACCGCGGTCTGCGTCACCCACGACGTCGACGAGGCGATCCTGCTCGGCGACCGGGTGGTGATGATGACCAACGGGCCGAACGCCCGCATCGGTAAGGTGGTGACGGTCGACCTGCCCCGGCCGCGCAGCCGCAAGGCCTTGCTCGAACACCCCGACTACTACCGCTACCGCGAGGAAATCCTGAGCTTCCTCGAGGAGTACGAGCACGGCGCCGTCTCGAAGCGCGGTGCCGGGAACGACGTGCGCGCCGCCGGCAAAGCCGCAGCGTGAGGAGGAAAACATGACCAAGCGACTGGTCGTCATCGGCAATGGAATGGCCGCCGGACGCGTCCTCGAGGAACTGTTCGAGCGCGCGTCGGAAGCCTGGGCCGTCACGATCTTCGGCAGCGAGCCGCGGGTGAACTACAACCGCATCATGCTGTCGCCGGTCCTCTCCGGCGAGAAGCGCTACGAAGACATCCTGATCCACGACGACGCCTGGTACGACGCCAACGGCATCACCCTCCACCGCGGCAAGGAAGTCGTCTTCGTCGACCGCGCGGCCAAGCGTGTCGTGGCGAAGGACGGCACCACCGCCGACTACGACGCGCTGCTGATCGCCACCGGCTCCAACCCCTTCGTCGTCCCCATCCCCGGCGCCACCCTTCCGGGCGTGGTGACCTATCGCGACCTGGACGATGTCGAGGCGATGCTGGCTGCGGCGCGACAGGGCGGCCGCGCCGTGGTGATCGGCGGCGGCCTGCTCGGGCTGGAGGCGGCCGCGGGGCTGAAGGCGCAGGGAATGGAGGTCACCGTCCTCCATTTGATGCCGACGCTGATGGAGCGCCAACTCGATCAGGCCGCAGGGTACCTGCTGGAACAGGCGATGGAGTTGCGCGGCATCGCCGTGCGAACGCGCGCCAACACCCATGCGATCCTCGGCGACAGCCGCGTCACCGGCGTGCGCCTCGACGACGGCACCGAACTCGCCGCGGAAATCGTGGTGATGGCCGTCGGCATCCGGCCGAATGCCGCGCTGGCGAAGGCCGCCGGGCTGGACGTCAATCGTGGCGTGCTGGTCGACGACACGATGCGCACCAGCGACCCGGACGTGTTCGCCGTCGGCGAGTGCGTCGAGCATCGCGGCGTCTGCTACGGCCTGGTCGCACCGCTCTACGAGATGGCGCGGACGGCAGCGCAGCAGATTGCCGGCGACGCCTCGGCCGCTTTCACCGGCGCCGTGACGTCGACCAAACTGAAGGTGACGGGGATCGACCTCTTCTCGGCCGGCGATTTCGCCGAGGGCAGGGAGCGGCCGGAGATCGTCCTGCGCGACGTGGCCCGCGGCATCTACAAGCGCCTGATCCTGGACGGCGACCGGATCGTCGGCGCCGTCCTGTACGGCGAGACCGCGGACGGCCCGTGGTTCTTCGACCTGATGCGCCGGGGAACGGACATCGCGGAGATGCGCGAGACGCTCATCTTCGGTCAGTCCTATGCGGGAGGCAGCCCGCTGGACCCTATGGCGGCCGTTGCAGCATTGCCGGATGAGGCGGAGATCTGCGGCTGCAACGGCGTGTGTAAAGGCAGAATCACCGACGCCATCGCGAGCACGGGTCTGACGACCCTGGAGGAGGTGCGGGCGCAAACCAAGGCCTCGTCCTCCTGCGGCTCCTGCACCGGGCTCGTCGAGCAGCTGATGACGCTGACGCTCGGCGACGCCTACAGCCGGGCCGCGGTGGAGCCGATGTGCGGCTGCACCGATCTCGGCCACGACGACGTGCGCAGGCTGATCGTCGCGAAGTCGCTGAAATCGATTCCGGCGGTCATGCAGGAACTGCAGTGGAAGACGTCCTGCGGCTGCGCCAAGTGTCGGCCGGCGCTCAACTACTACCTGCTCTGTGCCTGGCCGGAGGACTATGCCGACGACGGGCGCTCGCGCTTCATCAACGAGCGGGTGCACGCCAACATTCAGAAGGACGGCACCTACTCCGTGGTGCCCCGGATGTGGGGCGGCGTCACCAGCCCGGCCGAACTGCGTGCCATCGCCAACGTCGCGGACAAGTTCGCGATTCCGACGGTGAAGGTGACGGGCGGTCAGCGCATCGACCTGCTGGGCGTGCGCAAGGAGGACCTGCCCGGCGTCTGGTCAGACCTCAACGCGGCGGGCCTGGTTTCGGGCCACGCCTATGCGAAGGGTCTGCGCACGGTGAAGACCTGCGTCGGCACGGACTGGTGCCGGTTCGGGACGCAGGATTCCACCGGGCTCGGCATCCGCATCGAGAAGTTCATGTGGGGGTCGTGGACGCCGGCCAAGGTGAAGATGGCGGTCTCGGGCTGCCCGCGAAACTGTGCCGAGGCGACCTGCAAGGACGTCGGCGTGATCTGTGTCGATTCCGGTTACGAAATCCACTTTGCCGGTGCGGCGGGCCTGCACATTCAGGGCACCGAGGTCCTGACCAAGGTCGCGACCGAAGACGAGGCGCTGGAGACGATCGCCGCCCTGACCCAGCTCTACCGCGAACAGGGGCGCTATCTGGAGCGCATGTACAAATGGTCGGCGCGCGTCGGCGTCGACGCCATCCGCGCGCTGGTCGTCGACGATCCGGATCGGCGCCGCGCCCTCTACGACCGCTTCGTGGTGTCGCAGCGCCGGGCGCAAAGCGATCCGTGGGCCGAGCGGGTGCGCGGAACGGACGCGCACGAGTTCGCACCGATGGCCGATTTCACCCTGCCACAGGCGGCGGAGTGATGGCCGTCCCCGTGAACGACTGGATCGAAATCGGTACCGCCGACGACGTGCCGGCTCTGGGTGCGCGCGTGGTGCGGGCGCCCGGCGGCGATATCGCGGTGTTCAAGACGGCCGACGGACGGCTGTTCGCTCTGCGCGATCGCTGCCCGCATGCCGGTGGGCCGCTGTCGCAGGGCATCGTGCACGGAACGTCCGTCACCTGCCCGCTGCACAACTGGATCATCGACCTGACCAGCGGCGAGGCGACCGGCGCCGACGAAGGCTGCGCCGGCCATGTCCCGCTGCGCCTCGAGGCCGGCCGCATTCTGCTGCCCGCGGCGCTGCTGTGCGGAGCGGCGGCGTGAAGGCGTGGCCATCCGCCCCGGAGTTGGGCGGCACGGTGCGCACGACCTGCCCCTATTGCGGCGTGGGCTGCGGCGTGCTGGCGACGCCTCGGGCGGATGGCGGCGTCGACATCGCCGGCAACCCGGATCATCCGGCCAACCGCGGCCGGCTCTGTTCCAAGGGTGCCGCCCTGGGCGAAACGCTGTCGCTCGACGACCGGCTGACGGTGCCCGAGGTCGACGGCCGGCCGGCGACCTGGGACGCCGCACTGGGCCTCGTCGCAGAGCGCTTCGCCGCGGCGGTGGCCAAGCACGGGCCGGACTCGGTCGCCTTCTACGTCTCCGGACAGCTGCTGACCGAGGACTACTACGTCGCCAACAAGCTGATGAAGGGCTTCATCGGTTCGGCCAACATCGACACGAACTCCCGCCTCTGCATGGCATCCTCGGTCGCCGGCCATGTCCGCGCCTTCGGTTCGGACACCGTGCCCGGCACCTATGCCGACCTGGACGAGGCCGACCTGGTCGTCCTGGTCGGTTCCAATCTGGCCTGGTGCCATCCGGTGCTGTTCCAGCGCCTGCTCGCCGCGCGCGAGCGGCGCGGCACGCGCATCGTCGTGCTCGATCCGCGCGTCACCAACACGGCCGAGGAGGCGGACCTGCACCTGGCGCTGGCGCCGGATTCCGACGTGGCGCTGTTCCTCGGCCTGCTCGATCATCTGGCGGCCGGCGGCTTCGCCGATCACGGCTTCGTGGACGCGCACACGGCGGGCCTGGACGATGCGGTCGTGGTGGCGGCCGCCTGCGGCCTGGAGGGTGCGGCGCGCGCGACCGGTCTGTCCGCCGCCGACCTCAGCCGCTTCTTCTCCCTGTGGGCGGGTGCCGAGCGGGTCGTCACCGTCTATTCCCAGGGCGTGAACCAGTCGGTGTCGGGCACCGACAAGGTCAACGCGATCATCAACTGCCACCTGCTGACCGGCCGCATCGGCAAGCCCGGCGCCGGTCCCTTCTCGGTCACCGGGCAGCCGAACGCGATGGGCGGGCGCGAGGTCGGCGGTCTCGCCAACATGCTCGCCGCCCATATGCGCCTCGACGATCCGGCACACCGCGAGATCGTCCAGGGCTTCTGGGCCAGTCCGCGCATCGCGGAGCGGCCCGGACTGAAGGCGGTCGACCTATTCCGCGCGGTCGGCGACGGCCGGATCAAGGCGCTCTGGATCATGGCGACCAACCCGGCGGTGTCGCTGCCCGATGCGGACGCGGTCGCCGCGGCGCTGGCCGCCTGTCCCTTCGTGGTCGTCTCGGACGTGACCCGGACGGACACGACGTACCATGCCCATGTCCTTCTGCCCGCGGCGGCGTGGGCGGAGAAGGACGGCACGGTCACCAACTCCGAGCGGCGCATCTCGCGCCAGCGCGGTTTCCTGCCGCTGCCCGGCGAAACGCGGGCCGATTGGCGCATCGTCTGCGACGTGGCGGCACGGATGGGCTGGGCCGACGATTTCGCCTTTGACGGCCCCGCGGCGATCTTCCGCGAACATGCCGCTCTCTCCGCCGCGGGTAACGGCGGTGCCCGCGATTTCGACATCGGCGGCTGTACCGGGCTGGACGACCGGGCCTATGGCGAACTCGCACCGTTCCAGTGGCCGTTGCGTGCCAGCGAAGAGCTGGGCGAACCGCCGGGCGAACGGCGCTTCTTCGCCGACGGCCGCTTCTACACCGATGACGGCCGCGCGCGCTTCGTGGCGACGCCGGTCCGCGCGGCGGTGGAGCAGCCGGATGAAACCTTCCCGCTGATCCTCAACACCGGCCGCATCCGCGACCAGTGGCACACCATGACGCGGACGGCGAAGAGCCCGCGCCTGATGCGCCACATCGCGGAACCCTTCTGCGAGATCCACACCCTCGACGCGGCCGCCGCCGGCATCGCGCCGGCCACCCTGATACAGCTCGATAGTGCGCGCGGTGGCGTGATCGTGCGTGCCCTCGTCACCGACAGGCAGCGGCGCGGCAGCGTTTTCGTGCCGATGCACTGGACCAATCAACTCGCCGCATCCGGCCGTATCGGCGCCGCCACCGCCGCCCACACCGATCCGGTTTCAGGCCAGCCGGGCCTGAAGTTCGGAGCGGCTGCCGTTCGCCCGTTTCCCGCGGCCTGGTACGGGTTTGCGGTGCTGCGCGACCGGCCGCAGCGGATCGATGCCCCGTACCGGGCATTGGCTGGCGTCGAGGACGGCTGGCGACTGGAATTCGCCGGGGTCGCGGTGCCGGAGGATTGGGACGGCTTGGCGGCAGCGCTGCTAGGCGTCGGTGAGACGCTGTCCGTCCGGGACGAAAGCGCCGGCCGCCTCCGCTTCGCCCGCTTCGACGGCGACCGCCTCGCGGGAGCGATCTTCCTCGACCGCCAGCCGGTGGCGGCCGCGCGCGTCTGGCTGGCCGAACGTCTCGGCGTGTCCTTCGGCGATACCGGGGAACGCCTGCGAATTCTGAGCGGCCGGCCTGGCACCGGTCAGGCGGACGCGGGCCCGGCCGTGTGCGCCTGCCTCGGCGTCGGCGCCAACCGGATCGACGCGGCCATCGCCGCCGGCGCCGCCACGGCCGAGGCCGTCGGTGCGGCGACCGGTGCCGGAACCAACTGCGGCTCCTGCCGCACCGACCTGAGGAGGATGATCCATGCGCGCCGCATGCAGGAAGCCGTCTGAGGTTGCCCCCGGCCGGCTCGGAGCGCTGGCCAAGCTGCCCGTCTTTCTCGATCTCGCGGCCAAGCCGGCGCTGGTAGCGGGCGGCTCCCCCGCGGCTGCCTGGAAGGCGGAGCTACTCGCCGCCGCCGGTGCGGCGGTCGCCGTCCATGCGGTGGATCCCGGCCCCGACATGCTCGCGCTGGTCGACCGCGGCGCCGCGGCCGGTTCCATCACCCTGCATCGGTCGGCATGGACCGCAGCCGCCTTCGCGGGCACCGCGATCGCCGTCGCCGACATCGCCGATCCCGCCGAAGCGGCCGATTTCGCCGCGGCTGCGCGGGCTGCCGGCGTACCGGTGAACGTGGTCGACACGCCGGCCCTGTGCGAATTCCAGTTCGGCAGCATCGTCAACCGGTCGCCCGTCGTGATCGGCATCTCGACCGACGGCGCGGCGCCGATCCTGGGACAGGCCGTTCGGCGGCGCATCGAAACGGTCCTGCATCCGGCGCTGGCGCATTGGGCGGCGCTGGCCAAGAGCATGCGCGCGACGGTGATGGAGCGCCTCGCGCCGGGCGCCGCGCGCCGCGCCTTCTGGGAGCGCTTCTCGGACCGCGCGCTGGCCGGTGACCCGCCGGATGCCGCCACCGAGGCCGCCATGCTCGACGGCACATCCGCCGGGCCGTCGGCCGGCCGCGTCACCCTCGTCGGTGCCGGCCCGGGCGACGCCGAACTGCTGACGTTGAAGGCGCTGCGCGCGCTCCAGGCGGCCGACGTCATCCTCTTCGACGATCTCGTTTCCGCCGAGGTGCTCAAACTCGCGCGCCGGGAAGCGAGGCGCATGCTGGTCGGCAAGCGCGGCGGCCGCGCCTCCTGCGTTCAGGAGGACATCAATGATCTGATGGTGCGGTTGGCGCGCCAGGGAAAGCACGTCGTCCGACTGAAGTCCGGGGATCCGATGATCTTCGGCCGCGCCGGCGAAGAGATCGAAAAGCTCGATGCCGCCGGTATTTCGCTCGACGTGGTGCCGGGCATTACGGCAGGCATGGCGCTCGCCGCCACCCTCGGCGTGTCGCTGACCCATCGCGATCTGGCACAGTCGGTTCGCTTCGTCACGGGATGCGCGCGGACCGGGGACATCCCCGGCGAGCTAGACTGGCGCGGGTTGGCCGACGGGCGGACCAGCATCATCTTCTACATGGCGGCGCGCCGGGCCTGCGGCATCGCCAAGGGCCTGATGAAGGAAGGCCTGCCGGCGGACACGCCGGCGGTGGCGATCGCGGGCGTATCGCGCCACGACGAGCATCGCTGGACCGGCCGGCTCGATGCGCTGGGTGCCGCCGCGGCGGGAATGGCGGGCGGCGCGCCCGTGGTGCTCGGCATCGGGCAGGTGTTCGGATGCCGAGCCGCGGCTGCGATGTCCGATGGATGGAGACTGACCGGATGAGTCTCGAAGGACGCAGGATCGTGGTGCCGGAGACCCGCGCGCTCGACCTCTTCGCCTCCATGCTGGAGCGGCAGGGTGCGACGACCATCCGCTGCCCGCTGGTCGGCATCCGCGATGTCGAGGACGCCGCCCCGGTCGAGGCCTGGCTGCATCGCCTTGCTCGGGGTGATTTCGACGACGTCGTCTTCTACACGGGCGAAGGGGTGTCGCGCCTGCTGGATTTCGCGGATCGGACAGGCATCCGTGCCGATGTTGTCGCGGCACTCCGCGAGGTGCGGAAGGTGGTGCGCGGGCCGAAGCCCACCGGCGCCCTCCGGCGCGCCGGCCTAGGCCCCGACCTTAGCGCCGCGGCTCCGACCACGGCGGGCCTGATCGGGACACTGGGCGCGCTGCCCCTGCAGGGTCGGCGCGTGGGCATCCAACTTTATCCGGAAGCGCCGAGCACGCTGGCAGATTTCCTCCTATCCCGCGGGGCCGGGTGCGACCCCGTCCTGTGCTACCGCTATGCGTCCGAGGAGGAGGACGACGCGGTGATCGAGATGATCCACAAAATGGCAGCCGGCGAAGTAGACCTCATCGCCTTCACCAGCACACCGCAGATCCGGCGCCTGCAGAAGGTGGCGGAGGCCGCCGGCCTGCAAGCCATGCTCCAGGGCGCGATGGCAACGACACAGATCGCCGCCGTCGGCCCGGTTACGGCAGAGGCGGTTGAAAAAGCCGGATGGCTGGCGGCCGTCGTCCCCGCGAATAGCTTTCACCTCAAGCCCTTCATGGCCGAGATTGTCGGTGTCTTCGGCCGCTGATCCTTGCTCTTCACTCTTTGGTCACGGCCCTACCGATCCGGCGACCACATTTGCACCCGCACCCGGTCTCCTTCAGACGGTAGGGCTCCCTCCCCCGCTCCGATCCAGTTCGCGTTCGTGCACCAGCCCACCCGGGGGTGCCGCAACGGCCGATGTCCATCGCGAGTCCATCGAACTGAACGGGCGCTGAGCGAGGCATGCGACGTCATGATCGTCAATGTCCCCTTTCAGGGTCTACCAACCATCGGTGAAGATTCTGCCAGGGTGTGAACGGCAATCCTGCGGGTAAGGTATCCCCGAAAGGGTCCTTCCACAGTTCACACGTCTCTGGAAGCACCCTGCTGACTGCCCGCTGCTCAGCAAGATAGCGACGGCCGATGTCGCTCCGCGGCGAACGTCCCTGCAAGTCCATCCGGATGGACTCCCGTCACCGCCGCCTGTCGCCGTCTCTGCACAATCGCAGCGGGCGCGCGGGCTTGATCGCCGCGCACCGTCGACGTCTGCGACTTTCCGTCGATGATCGCATTCCTATTCGGCACGGGATCTTCTTGCCGGTCGAAGCCCAGGATCCCCTTTTTGTTCGCGGGCAGCCGCGGCTCTGTCGGTCGGTCATGACAGGGTTGGTAAACCTGTTCCCATACCCGCTCCCGGTCCGACGCCGAAGTAACAGTAGACGCCTTGCCATGGGCGCGGGTCGTGTAGCCCCCGACGCCAAGCCGCTCTCCACACCGGATCCGAACCTAAAAAATCAGCCGACGGCGCCTCGGGAAACCGTGTACAAACACGGCCCGAAAAATCCTTATTTCGTCCATAATGTTTCAGTGCAATTTAAATTTCGACAGGTCCTATCTTAGTTGGGCAATCTATCGATGCGACGGCAACATGCATTTCAACGAGGAAGCTATGACACCTTCATCCGCAAGGTCTGGCCTTATTTCATTGATACAAAAATACAATATCGACATCGATGCATGCGTCTCCGACTATAATCATATTACCTATGCCGGGTACGTAACGCTTCGAAAGGCAAAATGGAAAAACATTATCGGGTATGAAATATACCGGGTGCCTGCGACACAGGGAAACAACGGCGGCTGGGTCGCGAACATCACCTTCCGGGGCCACGGCCATCGCGATTTCATGCTCGGTGTCCCGGATTCTGCACCCGCCAAGACGCGCGCGGAGGCGGAACGCCGTATAGCCGTTATTGCAGCATCCCTCCAGAACGCCAGGCGACGCAATCCCGCGGACGCCGAACCGCCTCCTATGACCGTTAAAATTGACGGCTGCCATTTTTCTATCCGGTCGGAATTTATGGAGCAACTGCGACTAAACCCGCAGCATGCACTCCCCCTCGAGGTCTGCATTGCGGAACTCGACGCGGGAGGTGTGTTGCTCCGTCATCGAGAAGACGCCGAGTTCCTAAACCTGCCGGAAGGATGCCGCAGCCAGGGCGTTGGCGAGGCCGACCTACGGCGAGCCATGTTAGCACTCCATATCACACACAGCTTAGCGCTTCACGGCGAATGGGTGTACGAGACTGAACGATACCGCCAAGCCCAGTTTCGGCCCGAATCTTGGAGACGGCGGATGGCCCGCATGGACCCAGCGGGAAGTGCCTGATGTACCGCGGTAGTCGACATCACGTCTGCTGGACAGTACCTACCTGACAGATGCTGCCGCACCCTCCCCTGCAGGGGCGGGTGTGGCCCGCTGCCGGGTCTTCGGACACGAGGTGAACAGCCCGCTGACGAGGTCCCGTCTGTTGGTGGAGTGGGCCCCTCGGGCCGGACACGATCAGGCGGCGTCTTTGACCGGTGGCTGGGCGTGCTGCTTCTCGAACTGTTCGGGGCTGAGGTAGCCAAGCGATGAGTGGAGACGCTTGGCGTTGTACTTCTCGATGAAGGCCGGAAGCTGGTCCGCGACGTCCTCTGCGGTCTCGAACTCGAGCGGGTAGACGCCTTCGACCTTCAGGGTCTTCATGAGGCTCTCCATCATTGCATTATCGTACGGATTGCCGCGCCGTCCCATCGAGCCGACGAGCTTCGCCTGGCGAAGGCGGTCGCGGTACTTCCCGGCAGCGTATTGCGATCCGCGGTCCGTGTGGTGGACGCAGCCGGGAGGGGGACTGCGCAACGCGATGGCCGCATCGAGAGCCGCCAGCGTCAGCCGCGCATTGATCCGGCGGCTCATGGCGTAGCCAATGATCCGTCGGGACCAGGCATTCATGATGACGGCGACGTAGACGAAGCCCACCGCAACGGCCACGTAGGTCAGGTCGGCGACCCAGAGCTGGTTTGGGCCGTCGACGATCATGTCCTTCGTTCTGTCCGAGAAAACCGGCTGGTCGTGGTCGCTGTCGGTGGTCGTGACATAGCGGCGCCGGCGGCTGGCGTTCAGTCCGTGCTCGCGCATCAGCCGCTTCAGCTTCTTGTGGTTCACCACCCAGCCCTCCTGGCCGAGTGCCGCCTGCATCCGCCGCCAGCCGTAGGCCTCGAACTCATCCTTGATGGCGTGCATCGCCTCGACCAGCGCGGTGTCGTCGACGGCTCGCTTCGGCGCGTCGTAGTAGGTGGAGCGCGCGATCCCCATCAGACGGCATCCCGCCGTGACGGAGACGCCGCGGGGCCTGTTATTACGGACATGGGCGCGCTTGTCGGTCCTGGTCCGAGCCGCTGAGCCCCTTTTAAAAACTCCAGTTCGAGCGCCTGCTTGCCGACCAGACGTTCGAGCGCGGCGATCCGCGCCTCGTAGACCTGGAGCAGATCCGCCGATTGCACGTCTTCATCGAACGCGCCGGCCTCGTACTTCTCGACCCAGATCCGGATCAGGTTGCGCGAGATGTCGTGGCGCTTCGCCAAGCCGTGCAGGGTCTCCCCGGCCAGGAACTCCTGTGCGACCTGCCGTTTGAACGCGACGCTGTGGGATCGGTGTCTTGCCAGAGCTTTCATCCTTCGAAAGCCCGGCTCACCATGTCAATTCATCCCGCTCCAACCGTCCGGCCCGAGGGGCCCTCTCCAAAACACGGTCGGCTCCAGATCCGAGATACCTACCACTCAGGGCAGAGCAGTTGCGGCTTCTTTCGAGTTCGACAAGGCATTCAGCAGCGCTTGAAAGCATATACCTGTTTCTCCGCCGCCCACCGCGTGCGCAAACACAACATAAGAATCGCTGTATGGCGCCGCGGCGTTGGTCGGATTCAGTGTTATAACAGTAACCTCAACTCCGATATCTCTTGATATGCGATCACGTGCGCTCCACAGGTATTTGGCCGAAACATCCACTCCTATAAATCGGCGATCCTGGTTGATCGCGGCTGCGCACGAGGTGCCCGAACCGACGAACGGATCAAGGACAAGTTCACCTGGCGTGCTCGAAAGCGCTATACAACGGGCTGGTAGCACGACTGGAAATTGCGCTCCATGTGCACCGCCGCCACGAGTAGTGGGAAATGACCAGACATCTGTAAGTCTACTTGGTTCGCGGCTACGATTTCTTCCGCCCCTCTCTGCACTAAGAGCAAAATAGGCATCATGATGAAACTCTGGGGCACGTACCAAAGCTAAATGCAGGATAGTTTCGTGCGCCCGCGCAGTCCTCGACCGCCTAGGTTCCGGAAGACCATTCTGTTTTGCCCACACGATCTCGGCCCGCAGGTAATAGCCGATCAAAATAGCGCGGTGCGCGATCTGGGACGGTATAGCGCACTTGTCACCATCTTTCAAAAATGAGTGCCCCGCGCTATACCGTTTCCGAGAACTCGTGTACTCACGATCTTCACCTCGACCGGCCATAGATCGATTAATTTCTCGCGAGCTTCCCCGAATTCTTCCTCTCGTATTGTAGGAATCGCCAATATTCCACCATATACTACCGTCGATTTGCATTACTGATCTCAATTCGTGCAATATCTCTATATTGTGCCTAACGAATCCTTCGGGCGTGCTTTCGCACCCAAGCGCACACACTTCGCCATCAGCCCAAGCGACGGCCCGCTCTTCATCATACGCTCTCATCCCCCAGAAGGGGGGTGAGGTCACTGTACATTTTACCGACCCGCTCGGCAGCATTTTCAGTACAGAAAGAACATCCCCGTGTACCAGATACGAATCACACTCGACGGGGGGCAGTTTATCTAAATTTACCTCGGGCCTTCTTAAAAGGTAATCAATGACGCGGCTCCTTGGCACAAACGTCTCACGAAACGCATCTTGTTCCAATAGGCACACTACGTCATCTATTCCGAGCGTTCCTTTTTTTCCAAGAACCCGCGTAATAAAAAGCGGCGACATGCCCACGAGCGGCGCTACCGCCTTCGCATCCAGATTCGCATCAATTCCCTCATAGTGGCTAGCATCAAATCGCGCCACGGGGGTCATCGGATGTACGTCACTCAAATCTCAGCCCTGCCTGGTGATGTGGCGCCCATTTTTCTCGTTAACTATGATCGCCTTTCTGTCTCGACGCCACCCCCTACAGGCAGGCGCTGCAGGCTGGTGACGACCAACCTCTCCCCCAACTCGGCAGTGGATGACAGAATACCCGCCCAAGCGTCTGCCCGGCCGCCAAATCGCGTTCGAGGTGCGCAGCACCAGCGTGATGAGCATTCCCGTGTGGGCCGTCGCCATTGTCAGCGAGACCACCTCGGCTGCGTGTGGGACGCGTCCTGTAACCAGAGCGGTTGTAGTGGATGAACATGCCGCGCGTTCCTGATGTCACTCGCCTACGCGGCGTCGCGGGAAGTCTGCCGTCCGAGGGCTATTCAACCCTTTCCAAACGGCCTCTCAATCCGAGGCGCATCCAGCCACCCAAATCCACGGAAGACCGCGGATGGCCACCGCTGCGCCGATCGCTCACTACGGCGCCATGCACACGGCGCGTCGCGAACGGCTCTGCTACCGTACGCGAGCTACACCCCGTTCCGGGAGACGATCTCGATGGAGATGTTGACCGCGATCAACATCTTAACGACCAACGTTTCCGGCTGTGGATCGCTCGACCATCTGCGGATGCCTGGTTGAGCGGTAAGGTATCCCTCCAGGGCATGCTCCTCGCGGTGGAGCCGGCTTGAACCTTCCTTCATGGCGGCTGCCTCCAGCAAGGGCATCACCCGTTCGCGCGAAGCAGCGTGGCGTGCGGCGGGCAAAGCGGCGAATATCCCAAGTCGCCACCTCAACCGCGAGCGACAGCCACCGCAACCGGCGGCGTAAATGTGGTGCGACGCAACATGTACATTGCTTCATAGTCAAATAGTCCCTTTTCCAGTTCACATGTCTCTGGAGCCAGGGCTTCCGCTGCTCCCAACAAGATTTGACGGCCGATCCCCGGTCGGAAGAGCGTCCCTGAAAGTCCATCCAGATGGACTCCCACCACCACCGTAAGCCAGTCGGACGGCGCCGTCGGGTCGGACGGTCAGCGGCATGAATGATCTCCATCGGCTCCCGTGCGGAATGGCCCTCGGGTGTGCAAAGGTCCGTCCGTCTGGAACAGGGTTTGCGCGGGGTGGGTCGAGAGTTGGCGTGCGGGGCTGTGGGTGCAGGGTATTCGGCCGCGTGCGGCGCTCGGGACGGATGGAGCCACTGTGCACCCGGCTTGTAAAAGTGAACGCAGCCTGATCGTCACGCACCGTCGACATCTGCGCTCTTCCAGCGATGATGGCATTCCTGTTCGGTCCGGCTAATCGATGCAGATATCAAGACGTACACTCCTCCTCGGCGGCGTGTCAGCCGTGGCGCTGACGGGCCTGCCGCTCGCGCGCACCGTGGCATCCGCACCGTCCCCTGCCCTTCTGTACGATCCGGCGCTGGCCGCGATGGCGGGCGCCGTTGCGGTGACATCGGAACTCCTCACCAAGCGTGGCATCATCGGCCTCGACCTGAGCGATATCCGAAACGTCCTCGGAGGCGGAGGACGCGCTTACTACGGTGAAGGCGCGGCCAGCGGACCCGATCGGGCGCGGACCGCAGCAGAACGAGCACTGGTTGACCTCAGGCGCACGTTGTCGGCCGCCCGGAGTGTCGGCGCCACCATCTGATGCAGCATCGCCTTGGCATTGGACACAGCGAAAGCGCCACCCACCGCCTGGCGCGTCGAAGGGGTGTCGATCCCGATCCACACAGCAATTCCGGCTGCGGGTCGCTCCACCATCTACGCATGGCTGGTTAAGCGGTAAGGTATCCCTACCGCGGTGCGCCTCCCCCACACGCATGGATGAACTTCCTCGGATATGACCTGTTCATGGACCGGTAGAACACCCGCCGACGGCACCGCTCGATCCGCGACTTCCCGCCGGCCAAAGCTGAGAAAACGAGAAACGCCACTGAGCCATACAGCACAAGCCGGCTATGGCGGCGTAACTCAAACCACGCGGTTTCAGGAAAATCCTGGGCGGTCACCCCGCCTCAGGCAGAGGCGGGGTTTCGTAACATGCGACTCGAAGCGCCGCCGCTGATCAGTTACTTGCGACCGGGAGAAATCACTCCCCCCAGTGAAGGCGAGCCGTCTCGATCTGATCCAGGGTCCAGTCGAGAGGGTCAAGAGGAAACCGCTTTCGCATCACCCAGGAACTGAAGCGCCGCCGGATATTTCTCGTGAGCCCACATCCTTGACCGCGGTTCGCTTGAGCAAGCAAGAGCAATGTCCACAGCTCCGGCTCCCTGTCTTCTTTCAACTTGGGACTCGTGTCAAAGCCGACACGTCCGGCACCAATGGGAACGACATGCTGGAACCCGAAGAACGCGTACATGGGATAGGCGGTGATGGCCGCGTGCTGGTCAATCAGCCCCAAGCGCAGGTTGTCAGCATCTGAAAAAATGCGGACAAACGGCCAGCGCAACAGAATCAGCAAAGCGTCGGCGGTCAACATCGCAACTTGCGGCGTCACCGCCTCGCGCTCGCCGGACGAAAACTCAACCAAACGCCGTAGCAGCTGACGAAGCGTGAGCGAATAGGGCTCGACTGCGAGGGCGACCGTTGGGTTCCCAACATACTCGCTCGGCACGATGAATTCCCACGATCGGGCACCAGCATCGCAGGCCACGCAGCCGGACCTGGCTGGGCGGGGTGCCGCGGTGTCGGAAAGTGTCATCCCCGCCTCGCGGCTCAAGAGAGCTTCTTCGAGATGGACGTGCCGTGCGGCGCGATTTACCGAACCTGACATGCTGCCCTCAACGCGGCCAACGGCCGCCATCAGTTCTTCACTTTGCCGCATCAAAGGCCAAGCAGAGCCCTGCCGAATGACGGGGTGCAATAAGGTAATATACTCACTTTCCCTGTAAAATTCCGTCAATGCCTTTCTCCCTCAAATGATCAAACCGCAACCCGAAAAATATCTCACGTCGCGTAATCTAGTGTCATTATTAAATTGCGATTTTTTTCGGTCTCGACGTTTTCGGTATACGCGACTAATCCGTTATCGTATCGATGGAACGTTGACCGGACGGATAGAGGCTCGTCGACTGGGCGAAGGCCAAGACGCACCTCGTCCTGGAGATCGTGAAACGCCCGCCCGGCGCAAAGGGCTTCACCGTCCCCCGCCGGCGCTGGGTCGTATTAGTAGACCGTCTGCCAGGGCGGCAGGTCGTGCGGCAGCAGACGCCAGGCCATGCCGGCGCGCAGGAAATAGAGGATCGCGTTCACCAACGCGCGCGAAGCCGCTTTGCGCGGCCGACCGCCGGGGTTCGCTTCGGGGATCAACGGCGCGATCAGCTTCCACTGACCGTCGGTCAGGTCGGTGTCATACGCTCGCCTCTGCCGCGGCTTCCGTCTCGGCATCGGCGTCGGCTCTCCAACTCGGGTCCGACACGCCAAGAATCCATTACGGGCGCCCGGGAGTCTTCCGGAACACAACCGTAGAACCACAATCAGCGGCACTAACACATCCAAATTTATATACTACTAAAGAGGTACTCCGGAATAGAAATTGAGGACCCCCGGGCTGTGGGTTAATCCTTCTGGAGTAAGCCGTTCGACGGCACTCCCGACCGAGTCAATGGTGTCGGCGAGTAAATCAGCTAGCTCGTGAGATCGCCCCGTGTCCGGACCATGCGCCGCTATAATTTCCGCAACGACCACTACTTGGGCGGCGCTATCGCTCTCCCACGCCGTTAGCAACGTTACGCCCGCTAGACCAATCAAACGTTATTACATTCTAGCGCGTCGACCTATGTTCTACTTTATAGTTAGCGACCATTTGTGTTTAAACGCAGGATAGCTGCCAAATGAGCCGAACACCGACACCTTCGCCGGACTGCGATAACAACCCTGTTTTTGGTGAAGCCAATCGCATCTGGTTCCGCGCACGACAGCTGGAGATAGATATGGATCTGACGTACAACGACGCTGCTATCGAAGCCGCCCGACTCATTCATGAAGTTGGCGGGGAGACAGTATCGCGGTGGGCTATTGATCATGGACTGCGGCCACCCGCTAGACAGGCGCACTATCCAGATTTTCTTTTGGCACTCAGGATGATGCTTTTCCGCGACAAAGACGCCGGTGACGCAGGTATACGTCCAATACTATCTAGATACTCCAAGGTCGCGTTCGTGCTGCATCATCACGGAGTTATCACGAAGGCGGGAGCGCAGCTATTCTTCGACAAGCACTGCAGGGGTTCGGGCGCTTCAGAAGGCCACGCGGGCAAGGTGTCCAACTTCTCTGAGGCAATATGCGCGCGATTCGACAAGAACGGAGAACTGAAAGTCATTTCGGCCGCCGCCGGTGCTGAACATCGAACGGATCCTGAGCACCCGGACACCGAAGAGACCGATGAGATAACGTTTGAGCGTGGCATTGAGTATCTGCGTTCATCGCCGCCAGTAGGTCGCCTTACTCTGGACGGCAATGAGCCACCGCTCGCTGACTTCCATGGCGTCTCCATTGTTTTGGTCCGAAAGCAGGAGCCGCCTGCCTATGATGTTCTTCGCGATGCCCTCGACGGCCTCTCCAGGGCCGCCTTGCGTGCGCTCGTGATCGAATGTGCCAGCGATCTGGACGAGCCGACAGAAACGCCCGACGCGCCAGGGAACCAAAGTTGATCTGAGTCAACTTGTGAGGAGCGACCAGGTAGCCCCTATCGACGTCCACTTGGTCGCTCCAGACACAATAAGAAAACAACACACTACGCGGCATTCCCCCTGAGGATGTGAAAATGTACAAGTACCGCGGAAGCAAAGCGACTCTATCTCCCGCAATATTGGCACTTATTTCGGCAGAAACACGCCATTATATCGAGCCATTCGCTGGAAGCACTAGAACGGCCAAGGCCCTTCTTTCTGATTCGCGATTTAATGGTCTCTCGGTGACAATCAGTGACACAGACTACGTTATTGTGCTTTTTTGGAAAATTCTCCGTGACGAGCCTACACGCTTACAGTCCGCAATTTGGGACCTCGTGAACAAGCTCCTACTTCCAGAACAGCAGCGAGCGTGGTACGAAAGAACTCGACTGCGGCTTCGGGTAACCGGAGCATTCTCCTGTCCTATCCGGCGAAGTGCTGCATTTTTCTTGTGCAGCCACTACAGCCGAAACGGCGTCGCGTTGCCGAGGGAGGGTTTCCATTCCGGCGGTTGGTCGGACTTCGCTCATCTGAAAGACGCGATACGACGAGTAGGCGAATGGTCGGAGCTATTTTCGAACGTTGAGATTTTGCATAGCGATTACCGTTCCGTTATCAACCGGTATGCGTCACCATATGCGACGTTCTATTTAGATCCCCCGTATCAATTCACATACACAGATAGTATATATTGGGGCGGAATGGATCATAAAGCGTTTTTTGGTTTTATATCGCAGACTAATGCCCGATGGATACTCACGTATGACGTCGGCCCGGAACTGAGAAAACAGTGGCGTATGAGCAATTTCTGGATAGACGAGGATATCGGCGGCATTTATGCGCGGAGTCGTAATCCGCGGACAGAATTCATTGCGCGGTCGCAGGCGCCTTCTTTATCCGCTCTGCGCATATATAACAAGATCAAGCGCCGACTGAACTAACATATGTAGTTTATTTTTTCCTTTCGGATTGTGTGAGTTCGAAGCTGTTACTTCGGTACGCTCTCCGGATGGCCACCTCCCCCCCTTTGGCCTCCCGGTTTCGAACTACTGCTCGGCTCGCTTCATCATCCGGGCGTTCGGCCTCTGCCGTCGGCAATCTTGTACGGCGCGTACGATCCCCATCAATGCCCCCCTGTTCGCACTGACTTGCGCCCGGCGGCTTGCTTGAGAATGGCCGTGCGGATTCTCGCGTCCACCGATCGAAATTGCAACGCCAACCGGGCGGCACCGATCAGCGTGCAAGCCCGCCGCTGCGACCGTCCGCGGCCCGTCGCTTACGCTACAGCCGAGCGGTCCCGCGGCCGGGCTACCATTTGGCTGCCGCCACGTCTTTCACCACCTCAAGTTCCAGATCCCGTTCTGCCACCAGCTTCTTCTACCGGGTGCTCTCCTGCTCCAGCTGCTTCAGCCTGCGCACGTCGCCCGCCACAAATGTGCGAACCGCTTGCGCCAGGTGTAGGCCGTCCACTCGTTGATCCCATGCCGTTTGGCCATTGCCGCGACCGGCCCCCGATCGGCCTGGCGTGGGGATTGTACCATCCGCGCAGCGCGTTATTTCTCATACTCAAATCAACGCGATGCAATCGCGATTAAATATAGACACCCTCAGACGGACGGGATAAACCTTTATTACCGTTCAGATGTTCTGATCTGCACTTCGGGTGATTCATTGCATTATGAATGCAGCCGTCCGATTTGCGCCCATGAAGCGCGTCGATCAGGATGCGACGGGCGCGACAATGACGATGAGAGCGAAGCGCCGGTGTCGGATCGCAGGGAGGGCGTAGCCCGACCGGAGGTTCGACACCGGCGGCGGCGCGTCTGATCCTCTGGGTCGGACGCGGCGGGTGATCGCGGCCGGTCGGGGTATGCGGGTGCTTTCTCTGTTTCGGAGGAGCGCTCGTGCCCGGCCGCCACGTGACCGATCACCAGGTGAGGCTCTTCATGAAGCATCGATCGACCGATCCCACCCCCGTGGCCGCCGCGCGCGTGGGGTTCAGCGCCGCCACCGGCTACCGCATCGCGCAGGACCCGCGGCTGCCTTCGGAGAAGCGCGCGCCGCGGGAGCGACGGCGCCCCGACCCTCTGGCCGACGTGTTCGACGCCGAGGTTGTGCCGATGCTGACGGCGAGCCCCGGGCTGCGGCCCATCGCGATTTTAGAGGAGTTGCTGCGCCGCCATCCCGAGCTCGGCGCCGGGATCCGGCGCACGCTGGAGCGGCGCATTCGCCAATGGCGCGCGCTGCATGGCCCGGAGCGGGAGGTGATGTTCCGCCAGACCCATGAGCCGGGCCGGATGGGCCTGTCGGACTTCACCGATATGACGGGCCTCGGCGTCACGGTGGCAGGCCAGCCGCTGGTGCATCGGCTCTACCATTTCCGGCTCACCTTCAGCGGCTTCGAGCACGCCCATGTCGTGCTGCAGGGCGAGAGCTTCGTGGCGCTGGCAGCCGGCCTGCAGGACGCGCTCTGGTCGCTCGGCGGCGCTCCCCGCGAGCACCGCACCGACAGCCTCTCGGCGGCTTTCCGCAACATCGCGCCGGAGGTGGAGGAGGACTGGACCGAGCGCTACGCCGCGCTGTGCGCCCACTACGGCATGGCCGCCAGCCGCAACAACCGCGGCGCCGCTCATGAGAACGGCGCGATCGAGGCGCCGCATGGCCATCTCAAGCGCGCCGTCGAGGACGCGCTGCTGCTCAGGGGATCGCGCGACTTCGACACCGTCGCTGCCTGGCGCGCCTTCATCGACGGGCTGGTCGGCCGGCGCAACGCCCGCAACCGCAAGCGCATCGATGCCGAGCGCACCGTGCTTCGGCCCCTGCCGAAGCGGCGCGCCGAGGATGGCGAGGGCGCGATGGTCACGGTGACATCCTCAGGCGGCTTCATGCTCCGCCGCGTCTTCTACACCGTGCCTTCGCGCCTCATCGGCCACCGGCTGAGGGTGCGTATCCACGACGATCGGCTCGCGGTTTTCCTCGGCGGCACGCATCTGATGACCCTGCCGCGCGGTCGCGGCTACGGCGACAGTCGTCGCGCCCATGTCGTGGACTACCGCCACGTCATCCACGCGCTCCGCGCCAAACCCGGGGCGCTCCCGGGTCTGGTGTATCGCGACCAGCTCTTCCCGCGCGACGCCTACCGCCGGCTCTATGACGCCGCCATGGAGGCTCTACCGCAGAAGGCCGCCTGCAAGCTGGTCGTCGGCGCGCTGGCCATTGCACATGAGCGCGGCTGCGAGGCCGATCTCGCCGCCCTGATCGACGCCAGCCTCGACGCAGGCGCCATGCCCGTGCTCGCCGATCTGCGCGCCCGCTTCGCCCCGGCCCCCGAGACGCTGCCGCAGGTCACCGTCACCATGTCGCCGCTCAGCGACTACGACGTCCTGACCGCCGCAGTGCCTGTCGAAGGAGCGCCGGCATGACCGCGACCGATCCGATCGACGACGCCCGCCTCGGCCTCCTGCTCGGCGAGTTGCGCCTGCCGGCCATCAAGCACATCTGGCCCGGCTTCGCCGAACGCGCCGACAGGGAAGGCTGGCCCGCGGCACGCTTCCTGGCTGCCCTCGCCGAGCACGAACTCGCCGAGCGCGCACGCCGCCGCATTGAGGCCATCTGAACGAGGCCCGCCTGCCTCCCGGCAAGACACTCGACAGCTTCGACTTCGACGCGCTGCCGATGCTGTCCAAGGCCCAGGTCATGGCGCTGGTCGCCGGCGACAGCTGGCTGGAGAAGGGAGACAACCTGCTCGTCTTCGGCCCGCCCGGCGGCGGCAAGAGCCACCTCGCCGCCGCCATCGGCCTCGGCCTGATCGAGAACGGCTGGCGCGTGCTCTTCGCCCGCACCACCGACCTCGTTCAGCGCCTCCAGGTCGCACGGCGCGAACTCGCGCTGGAATCCGCCATCGCCAAGCTCGACAAATACCACCTGCTGATCCTCGACGACCTCGCTTACGTGACCAAGGACCAGGCCGAGACAAGCGTGTTGTTCGAACTCATCAGCGCCCGCTACGAACGCCGCTCCGTTCTCATCACCGCCAACCAGCCCTTCGGCGAATGGAACAGGATCTTCCCAGACGCCGCCATGACGCTGGCCGCCGTCGATCGCCTCGTCCACCACGCGACGATCCTCGAACTCAACGTCGAGAGTTATCGCCGGAGGACCGCCATCGAGCGACGCAAAGGACCCGGACGGCCGCCAACACGAGCGACAATCAAAGACATCGCTGATTGACGCTCCGCGACAATCACCATGCGAAAACCCTTGCTCGCGGCGACCGACGCCGCGATGCTCGACACAGTCGCGGCGCCCTCGACTCTCATCCAGATCGCCGCGCTCAAATCACCCAGATTGTCGCGCTACACGCCCACATTGCCGGCGGATGGTCACTTATAATTGCTTTCCCAATTTGAAAGAAATTCGGAGACCTTACTGATGATGAAGCCGAATGCCGACAGCCTGTTCCGCCTTCCTTCTTGCTCTCCGCCCACGGACATGTTGGTTGCCACCGCCGCGGTTCGGCGGCGGTACGTCGACGAACTTAAACACTGTATGCAGCGGTCGCTTCGGGCACGCTTGGTGGCGATCGGGGATCTCGGTCCCCAGCATCCCGATTCCTGGCTAGCCGGCCATACCATCGCTATGGCGTTACGCTGGCCGACCTTTGCAATCGCGACCGACAATGGTCCTTTGCTCTCGATCTTGCCGTTGCGCGAAGCGCTTTCCGGGTACGCTGAATGGCACTGGGGTCGGCGGGATCTCGAGTGCAAGCCGCCTATCTGGACCGCCGCAGTGATCCTGCTGGCCGGCGGCACGTCACCCTATCCGTGTGATCAAGATGACCTGGAGTGCTTCCGGCGTTGGGTGACGGCTCAGGGGTATCCGCCGAACCCTCTTGATTGGCCGTATACCGCGTTTTTCAATGCGCATTACGACTGGGGCGACTGATATCGCCGCGGCTAACGCTCGCTGTTTGCGGATGCGTCAGCCGCCGGCCGGCGAAATCGTCTCGTCGTGGAGAGAGTGTTGCGGCGCCAGGCCGCGTTATGACGTCACCTTCCCCTGCCCGCCTGCCTTGTGATGCCGTGCAAGGTCGCCAGGCCGGCGGCATGCTCGAAGACCACGGACGCCCAACCTGCCCACGCCCGGGGGAGGCACGTCATGGTGCCGAAAGATCGGGTCGCCATCGCCACAGGTACCGGCCCAGGCATAGGCGCGGCGACGGCCACGGCGCTGGCGAATGCCGGTGCGACCGTGGCCGCGGTGGACATCGGCGGCGCTCTCGCGGGGTACACCGCCGATGCTATCGGTAGGTAAGAAATTGATGGAGAAGAATGGTTACCCAGACCGGTCCATCAACCTACTGATGTTACGGAGAAACACTGGTAATCTTTTCCACCACTACTTCTGTCACCATCACTTTGTGTAGCCGATATATCTCGGATGCCAGAAGTATAGTTAACTCGGCATCCGTGTTCGGCCTCCGGTCGACACAGATCGTCGCCGTCAAAGTGCCACCACGCCATTTCTTCGCATGTACATTGAAAATCGGCATCTGAAATCCGCTTCGTTGAGACGCTTGACCAAGATGATCAAGTCACTTCACGCTATCCGGTTTCGGCCTCCCGGGCATTATTATTTCTTCTAAATTACGGATAGCGGCGTCATGCTCGAATAGGGCCGAGCACCGCTGGCGGGCGGCATTGGGCCATCTGGGCGGGTCTGACGGACAAGGAACGGCATCAGTTCTGCCGAAAGCGAGCCGACCACTTTGACCGGGAGTCCTGCGGAGCCCCCCCCCCCCGGAGCGGCGGACCCTCCAAGCGATACCCTCGATCACGCCATGGCGCTCCCCATGCCGAGATCGGTGGCCGTCGGATGGCGATTTCGCTCCGATTGGCGACGAGCAGCTTCTGTCCGGTCATATGCGGGCGCTCAGGAAAGTAGCGAAGGGTCGGGCGGCGCCTTCGGCAGTATCATATTCCTGGTGGGATGCCGCCTGCTCGAGGCGGGAAGGATCCTTCGACAGCCGACGGATTCCCGCAAGGCCGAGCAGCCTTGCCGCGGAACGCTCCCGCGCCTGCGGCGTCCGCCCGCCTTTCCGTCGGGTCGCGGATTGTGCACGATCACCATGCGGGGCGGGCAAGGATCGAGCCACAACGACCCGCCCACGCCTGAGGGTGCACCTCGTATGATTCTGCATAACCAGGTGGCCATCGTCACGGGTGCCGGGCGCGATATCGGTGCCGCGACGGCTATTGCGCTGGCGGATACCGGTGCGACCGTGGCCGCTGTCGACATCGATAGCGGTCTCGCCGCGCACACCGCCGATGCCGTTACCCGCCGGGGCGGCGGCTCGCTGGCTCTCCCGGTAGACGTCGGCGACGTCGCAGCGATCCGGTCCATGGTGGACACGGTCATGGCGGCTTTCGGCCAGGTGGACATCCTGGTCAACAATGCCGGGGTCACCCGCCGTGCCGACATCATGGACCTGACCGAGGCGGACTGGGATCGCATCCACCGCGTCAATGCGAAGGGCGTCTTCTTCTGCCTCCAGACGGCGGCGCGGGTCATGATCCCGCGCCGGAGCGGCCGCATCATCAACATCGCCTCGATCGCCGGCAAAGGCTATGCCGGCACGTCGAACGCCGCCTATGCCGCGAGCAAGGGGGCCGTCATCAGCCTGACCCGAACCGCCGCCCAGCAGCTGGCGAAACACGACATCAACGTCAACGCCATCTGCCCGGGCGTCACCAGGACGGAACTGTCGGATGCGAACCTGCGGGTGCGCGCCGAACAGGCCGGCGTGAGCATAGAGGTCATGGAAAAGCGCCGGGACGAGGCGATCCCCCTGGGGCGCCCCTGCGAATAGTCGGACATCGCCGCCATGGCGGTTTTTCTCGCTTCGCCTGGCGCGCGCAACATCACCGGGCAGTCATACAACGTGGATGGCGGCATTATACCGGAGTAGGTGGGCCAGGCGCCGCGGGGCGAAGGACTGAACGATCCGCGCGGCCCGGAACCAGCCGAACTACGTACCCGGCTCGGATCCCCTCCTCCTGCCATTCATCGCCACTCAACGCAATCTCCTCCTCAGGACCACATCCACTACGCTGGCGTTGAGATGCGACCTGTAAGGCGAGATGACCGACTACATCGCTTCGTTGTTGTCACTGCCGAACCTATGCCTATGATGATAACGATCAGCACTTTGGCGATCGGACAAACTAACTAGTGGCGCGCTCAGCGAAGCCGGGCCGATCCCGCAGAACGAACCGGCCCCCTCTCGAACGTCGATTTACCTTTTTGGGGGACGCAGTCGCAGCCGGCGATCGCAAGGCGCTTCGCTCGACCCAGTTCGAGGTGCTCGACACCGCTTCGGGAATCGAGCGCAACCTCAAGCTCTGGCGGAAGACCGGCGCCGCCGTTGATGCCGATCTGCGCCAGCTCTGGCTGCACGAGATGCGCCAGGTTCAGCGCGTCATGTCCTATTCGGGCGCGCGCGAGGTCATCGTCGATATCCTTGAGTTCGTCGAAGATGACGAAGAGTTTGGCGTGCTGCTGGAGACCGCTGGGCAGCCGCTGACCGCCAAGATTCAGCGCGTGTCGCGCCAGCATTGGCTAAAGAACCTAGGGGCGCCCAGGCCGCGCGCGCTTTTCTGGCGTAACATCCGCCGGATCGTCAACGCGCTCGGCATCATCCATGCCCAGGGCTTAGTTCATGGCAATCTTTCTACCAATTCTTTGATCACCGAAGGCGCCGAGGACCCGGACTTCCAGCTCACCGGCTTTGAATGGAGCCTATGGCTCACCGCAGACCGGGCCGAGCGTGCGCACGCGAAGCTCGGCGAAGGCTCCGAAGCCGTTCGGGCCAAGCGCTATTCGTTCGAGGAGGATTGGAAGGCACTCGGCCAGATGGCGGCGCACTGCCTCGATGTGGTTGTACGGCCTTCCGGCGACATCCAGCCCGCCGGAAATGGCGATGCGCCGATCGCCCTCAGCCATTCGGAGCGGGCCCTACTCAAGCGGCTCGCGGCGCCCACCCGGTTCGATAAGCTCGATGCCGTCTCGATTGCGCGCGCGATTGACGACATCGTCGCCGAGGTCGGGCGTCCCGGCTCAGCGCGCGCCGGCACCTTCATTCTCATGTTCGCGCAGAACGCTGGCCTGGGCACCGCGGTCTATACCGTGACCGATGGTGCGATCCCCGAGGACGAATACCGGGACCAGCTCGACTGGGTGCGTGCGGATCTCGATCGCGGCGTCGCAGTGCTCGTGCCGCGCGAGTTCGATCCCGCGCAAAGCCGCCTCCAACTCGTTAGCGACCAAATGGTCTACACACTCGGACCGCTCCGTCAGGAGGGCGCCGCCGCCTGGGACGTTGCGGTCTGCTCGCAGGTCAAGCCTCGCAGCGACGCGCTACGCCTGGGCGGCCAGGATGAGCATGATCTCGTCCAGCCGATTACGGTCGCGACCGCGGCCCGCACCGCGGCTGATCTACGCGCGCGCCTCGGTCCCGAGGCGCTGGACTGGAGCGGCTTCGCCACAGCCGGGAACAGAGCGGTCGCAGACGACCCGGTCGATTTGGTCCGTCAGGCGCTGCTCCTCATCCAGATCGTTGAGGCGGTCATCAAGTCCCTCGAAGTCTTTCCGCTCGAGATCCTCGAGATCGAGCAGCGCGACGGCCGCCACTACGCGATCATCCGTGCCGATCCCGACAATGACCGCGACCGCATAGCGCGCAAGGTCGGGCTGGTCGACACCGAGAATGCATTGAAGCGCCTGTTCGAAGACGACCACCGCGACGCCGATGCCAAATGGCGCATCTCGCAGGCTGCAACGCTCGGCGCCAGCCGCACCGGCGACGTTGTCGCGACGTTCATCGACTTGCGCGAGCATCACGGCCGTCACGCCTACTGCTTCGAGATCGACGAACTTCTCTCGCAGAGCGGGTCGTTCTTCCTTCGCACCGAGCGTGATACCGGCACCGAAGGGGTTATCACCCGCCGCCTGCGCAACATTAAAGCGCTCGGCACCCGCGCCGACCTCGCCGAGATGCTCGCCGATCCCTGGCGCGTCCGGCGATCAAGCCGCGACACGCTCGACGAGGCCGAGCAGGCAGATGCGCATTTCCAGGACCTGGACCAACCTAAGCGCGCCGCCCTCGCCGGGCTCTGGTCGACGCTCCCCTCCTATTACGTTGTCGGCCCGCCTGGCGTCGGCAAGACTCGGCTCGCCACAGAGACCGTGCGTCGCCGTTTTGCCAGGGACGGCTCGGCCCGGATCCTGCTGACCGCCCAGGGCCATGACGCGCTTGACCATCTCCAGGATGAGGTGAAGGCGACGCTCAACGCCAACGGCATGGACAATATTATCCTCGTCCGCTCGACGGCGAGCGAGCGGCGTCTGCGCAGTGACCAGGATCTTCATGCTACCGGCCTCGATTACCTTCGCCGTCTCTCGGAAAGCCCGATCGCGCGCGACGCGCCAGGCCCCTTACGCGACCGGATCGTGCAGCTGCTCAATTCCGGCCAGCGTCTCACCCGCTCGAAGGATGCAGTCGAGAAGGATGACCGGGTCGCGCTGAACGCCGTCTCAAGCCTGATTCTCGACGCGGCCAATATCGTCATTTCGACCGCCAACTCCGCCGATGTTGAGCGCCTGGTCGAGGCCCGTCAGCAGTTTGACTGGGTCATCGTAGAGGAAGCCGCCAAGGCGACAGGGCCCGAGCTTGTTGGCCCAATGATGCTATCCGGCCGCCGTCTCCTGATCGGCGACCATCACCAGCTCCCGCCCTTCGAAGCCGAACGCCTGGTCAAGGTGCTCCAGAACCATGCGCTGGTCGTCCAGGCGATCGAGCTCACCGAGCAATTCGTCGGGCCGCTGCTGCGCAACGGCGAAGCCTCCGAGCTCACCGCGCTCGCCGCCGACGCCAATCGCTTGCGCGATGTCACCGATACAGCGCTGCGTCTCTTCGAGCCGTTCCGCACCTTCGTCGAGGAAGACGAACGCCGCCTGCTCGCCAATCCCAACCATCGCACGATCTCGGGCACACTGACCGAGCAGCGCCGTATGGACCCGGCGATCGCGCGGGTCGTGTCCGCTGCGTTCTACAACGGTAAGCTGCTGACCCACGCGCAGCGCGCCCAGGCCGCCCTCGAGAAGCCGCCGCCGTTCGAGGTTATCGCACCGCTCCCGGCTTCGCCAATCGTCATCGCCGACTTCAAGCATGTCAGTGCTACCGGCGCCCCCGAGTCAGTCGAGCGCGCACGGCCGCGCTGGCACAATCCGGGCGAGGTCGACGCTGTCCTTGGCATTCTGCGCCAGCTGCGCACACGCAAGTCCGAAAAGCCCCCGAGCCTAGCGGTACTCTCGTTCTATAACGCCCAGGTGGACAAGTTGAGCGAACGCATCGATGGCGCAATTCGCGGCGGCGCGCTTTCCCATCTCCAAGCTTTTCGGCCCGTCATTGCGGGCGGCAAATGGGTGACGACCGTCGATGGCTTTCAGGGCAATGAGGCGGACATCATCTTGCTCTCGCTGGTCCGAAACAACGCCGGGAGTGGCGCACGCGCGCTCGGCTTTCTGCGCGACAAGCGCCGGATGAACGTCGCGCTCAGCCGCGCCAAGTCTAAGCTCGTCATCGTCGGGAGCGTCAGTTTTCTCCGCGAGGCGGTGCGTGGCGTGAACCCAGACGCCGGCAGCCATGATCTCTCGTTCCTCAACGTCGTCGCCGAGACGCTTGAGATTCTAGCCGGCGAAATGCGGCCGGACGGCTTACCGCAGGCGTGTTTCGTAAATCCGGAATTGTTCGTAGGCGCCGGTTGATGCTGATCGCGATCCCGGCGTTCCGCCTTTCCACCAAGGTTAGCATCGACAAGGGCCGGGTGTGGAGCGTCATCGACGAGATGATCTTCCTAGCACTGAGCCGCCGACCCCTCTCGATCGCCCATCTAGCGCGCTATGCGAACCTGCCGCGGCAGCTGATCGTCGCCTCGATTGCGCGGCTGATGCGCTTCCGTCTGATCGAGCTCAGCGTGCGCAGCGACGCGGCGCTGTTCCGCGCCAGCGCCTATGGCCAGGAAATTGTCGCCGGGGGACGACCGCTCCCCTTCTTCCCGACCCGCGAAACCCGGCGCGTAAGCTGCGTCATCGAGCGCGCCAGTGGCGGCTTCTTTCCGACCGGCCAGGTCCGAATCGGCTCCGAGTTTGCCCTGCGGAACGATCCCGACCCCGACATCCGCCTCATCATCGTCGAAGGCGGCGGACCATCGATGTCGCATGAAGCCAATCTCGCCCGCCTCTCCCAGGTCGCGGCGCGCGGTTGGGAAGAGCAACTCGCTTATATAGACGGCCGTACCGCCTCGCTTCACAACGAGTTCATGCTCGTCCGGGTCGTCGACGGTGTGCCGCGCAACCTTCCAGACAATGCGTCCGCAACCTTACGCGACATCGTTGATGAAGCCATCGCGCGGCCGCCGGGCACCAGGCAGGTTCAGATTGGCTATCGTGGTCCCATGCCCGAGCCCGACCTGGCGCTCGTCACCCATCGTTGCCACTTTAACCCCGCCGATCTCGTCATCGGCGGGTCGGCCCAACTCGAATGCTTCAAGGCCATGCTCGCCGGCGCGGCTAGCCGCGTTGTCATCCATTCAACATTTCTTGATCATAACAGGTTCCGGGGATTGCTCACCGAAATCCGTGCGGCATGCCTGCGCGGCGTGAGTTTCGACTTGCTGTGGGGTGCTGACAACCTCGACGACGAAGAGAGCCATAACACCGCCGAAGCGGTCGAGATTGCCAAGATCGTGCGCGAGGATCGCGATCTTGCGCGGCGCTTTCGCGTTCATATGCGCAGCACCCGCTCGCACGCCAAGTTGTTGCTTACCGACACACGAGACGGACGCTGGGTCGCGGCGGTTGGCTCATGCAACTGGCTGTCCAGCCCGTTCCGTGCAGTCGAGCTGACCGCAGTTCTGCGCGATGCGCACGTTGTCGCCGACGTCACTACAGCGCTCCAGCGTCTAGTCGGTCGCCGAGGCTTGTCGGATGACATTGCTACCGAGATGGCGATCGTGACGCGCGAACTGCGTAGGCAGGAGCCGCACAACGGAGAGGCACAGATCACGCTATTGCTGGGCGAGCGCCATGACGAGATGATGCGTTCGGCAACTGGAGATGCCGTAAGCCGCGTACTGGTCGGCTCCCATAGGCTGGGCTCGACCGCCCGACCTGGCGTGGTGCTCCAGGCCGAAGCAGCGGTCGAACGTGCCAATATCGATGTAACCGTGCTCTACACCCGTGCATCAGGGCCGCTTAAGAATCGCCATGCACGAAAGCTCGCTGAAGAGGCAGCCGAAAATGGAGTGCGACTGGTCAAAGCCGGCGAGATTCCGCTCCACGGCAAGTTCGTCGCCTGGGACGAAAACGACCTCATCGTAACCAGCCTCAATTGGGCTTCCGCGGCTAGTGATGTCGACTTTCCGCAAGGCGATATTGGTGTCCATCTTCACCTGCCGGGCGTCGGAGCCTTGGCGACACGTACGATGGAGGCAATCTTCCCGCAAATCGCTGCCTCTAGGGCGGCACCCGGGAATTCTCGCCAATCAGCTAACTGAACCGAGCTGAGTTTCCGGAAGCTTGTTGAGGTTGGTCCTACGCTGACATTCGGACGCTTTGATCTACGCGCTCTTCGCGTCTTCACGGGAGTTTGAGGGGGTGTCGCTGATGGACAAGCCAGACGCCGACGCCCTGTACCACACTCTATATTACGGAACTCATAATTTCCTGAGACAGCTTGACTTTATTGCAGCCCAAGCTCCGTACTTTCCGGAGGACTGATCGGCAACCGAAAGCCACAAGTTTAACCACCACATTGGTTCGTTGCGCAAAAATGCCGCCCCTCCACGCACGGCGGCTGAGACACGGCCCCGGAGCCACTTCAGTCCTGGTGCCGAAAGATATCGACCTTCGTTTCCAGGCATCGGCGGAGAGAGAGATCCGTGGCTCCGATGGCGAACCAGCTGTCGGGCTTCTGATAGAAATCCAGGCCGCGGCCGATCTTTACCGTCCAGCCGTTGTCGATGCGCACCTCGCGGTCATGGAGCTTCTCACTCAGTTCGATGTCGAGGGCGACGTCGATCTCCAGGAGGCTCTGTTTCAGTTCCTCGAGTTTATCGCGGGTGGCGGCGAGGTCGGTTTTGTCGTCATAGCCGGTGATGAGGTGGATGCGCCGCACCGTCGGCGCCGCCTTTACCACAGCCTCACAGAACCGGACGAAATTGGCGATCTGGTGGGGCATGCGGATGTAGGGGTCTTCGATCGTCACCGTCCGCGCACCGACCAGATAGGGGCCGAAGATCGAGTCGTAGGTGTGGCCGCTATCGCCGTATTGGATCGTGAAGTGCCTCTCGGGCGGTCCTCCGGATGGCGGCTCCGGCTCCGCGGCCGTCGCAGGTGGCTCAGGAGGGCTTGAACTCGCTGGTGCGTCGTGCGGCGCAGGCTCTTCCGTCGCCACAACGCGGAGGCGCCGCCGCGCCGGTTCCAGGGTCGCCGCTGCGTTCCGCGTTTCGGGGCAATAGACGATGATCTCCTCGCCCGCCGCGTTGAGATAGGAGAGGTCGATGCGGGCAAATTCGTCGTCCGGCTTGCGCTTGTTCATCTGCTCCTTGATGCGGCGGCGGCATTCGATCGCATACGCCGCATACTCCTCGAACTCCTCGTCGCTCGGCTGGTCGACCGGGTGGAGGATCTTCAGAATGGCGCAGAGCGTCTTCTTGATGCCCTTCTCGTCGCGGCCCTCGACGGCACGGCCGAGCCGCAAGCGCCTGCTGACCTCCTCATAGCGGTTCGAGTGCTTCAGCTGGTAGTGGAACGCTTCGGCCAGATAGTCGGTGATGAGGCCGTAACGGTCGGTCAGGAAAGCGCTGCTGTTCTTCGGCATCTCCCAGCCTGGGAGATAGCAGGCGAAGCGGTCCATGATCGCCAGGTCGAACTGCGGCGGCAACGGCAGGAACAGGTCGTATTCGGTCGAGTTGACGATCTGTTCGATCGACTGATCGATATTGCCGACGAAGGCCATGCTGGCGTCCGCGATGACCTCCACGCCGCGCGAGAAGCGGCCGTTGGCCATGTAGTCCTTCATGATCTGGATCGTGTCGGGATCCTTGACCTTGATCCCGCCGACCTCGTCGAAAGCGACCGTGTCCCAGAAGCCGACCAGCCCGATCTTGTGGCGGGCATTGTTGTAGAACAGAATCGACTTCGTCGCCTGACCGCCGCTGATCAGCGTCGAATAGGGCGAGAACTCACTGAAGAAATAGGATTTTCCGGTTCCGCGGGGGCCCAGTTCGATGAAGTTGAAATTAGCCTCCACCAGCGGCGCGAGGCGGGCGATGAAGTGGAATTTCAGGCGCTTCGACAGCTTGGCGGGTTCGAGCCCCACCGAGCGCAGCACGACGTCCATCCATTCGTCGCGCGTGAAGGCCGCACGCGCCTCGCCGTAGGCCGAGAAGTGGAACCTGCTTAGCTGGATCGGCCGAAGATCCTCGACATAGAAGGCATAGTTGTCGGCGTCGACGTCGTTGTGCGCGATCGTCACCTCGGCCCAGATACCGCCCTCAAGCAGCCGGTCGTTGTCGCGGTACCATTTCTCGCCGATGGCGATACGCTGCGAGGCGAAGTTCTCCAGCGAGGCCCAGTGGCGCTTCTCCTTCTCGACATAGCGCACATGGACCTTGTCGATGAACTTATGCTTCCCCTTCATCGCCACGCGCGACTGCGCCGCATTGGATTCGTCGGGGCGGACGTAGTTCTCCTGAAGGGTGGCCAGCACCGCTTCCATGCCGGCCTGAATCTCGGCGGCGTCGTCGCTGGCGCAGTAGCGGGCGAGCAGGAACTCCAGCACGAAGGTGGGGACGTTGGTGCCCTTCTTGATCCGGTGCAGCAGGTCCTTGCGGACAACCTTTCCCGAGAGCACATCGTTCAGCTTGCGGTCGAGCGCATCGAGGCCAGGGTCAGACTGCATAGTCGGTTTCCAGATCGAGCGTCGCGTAGGCCGTCATCGTGACCGGGTTCAGCGCCTTCAGCACGAACTTGCCCTCATAATCCGGCTCCATCCGCAGCGTCACCTGTTCGCGTCCGCCCGGCTTCAGGGCGATCGTTCCGGTGGCGGCGTTGACCGGTCCGCCGGGTTTGGCTTCGCCGACCACGTTACCCTTGCGATCGTGCGCCTCCAGCAGGATTTCGACGTCGGCGCCGAGCGAGAACATGTCCGCAGACTCCGCCGCAACCTCGACGACCGGCAGGCGAGTTGTGATCCGCTTCGCGCCGTTCTTGTAGGAGAGCGTCACGCTGGCCCGGGTCAGTTCCGGCTGCTTTTCTTGACGCAGGCGCACCGTCAGCACCGGCACGATCGCTTCCTGCAGCGAGGCGCCGCCGTGGAAGTAGAGAAGACCACGGCGATAGGGCGCCATGCTGCGGGGACCGGCGAAGCGGGGGAAGTCGCCACGAATGCCGACCTTCTCCGCTGCGACGGCGAAGTTGCCGGTATCGCTCGCGCCGTCGCCGAGCAGGCTGCGGTCGTGGACGGTGATCCAGTCACCCGGGGGCCGGGCGCAGAGATCGCCGGCCTCGGCATGGGCGTTCAGGAAGAAGCCGTGATCGGTTGCGATCACGACATCTGCGAAGCGTGAAGCCTTCAACTTGTGCACGGCCAAGCGGATCTGCTTCAGCATCTTGGGAAGCAGGCTCAGCGCGGTTCCGGCGCTGTGTTCCAGGTGGCTGTCGATCTCGTTCGTCCGCAGCACCAGCAAGTCGACCGTGTCGGACACACCGCCCTTCGCCTTGTTGAACTCGGCGAGCGGCATCTCCGCGAAGCGGTCGCCGAAGCGGGCGCGCAGAAGGTCCATGCGCTGCCCCACGTGGCCGAGCCGCATTCCGTCCAGCACGGGCATGAACGCGTCCCGGTCACGCACCAGGGACAGGCCCGCACCAGCACCGGGCAGCAGGCTGGCCATGCCGACCGGTGTCACGGTGGGAAGCTGGGCGCAGGCCGGCAGCAGCTCCGCCTGCTCGGTCTCGGCCAGTTCCTTATGGAGAGCGACCCCAAGTTCGTAGCGCAGCGCGTCGACGAGGACATAGGCGACCCGCCGCCCGCTCTCTTTCAGCAGCGGCTGCACGAAGCGGTCGAACACGTCTGCGTTGGCCAGCCGGCCGGGCGGCGGCCAGCCGGTCGCCTCCAGATGGCGGGTGAAGAGCGCTGCGACCTTCGCCGTCAGCCCGCCATAGCGACGGCGGCCATGCTCGATCACCACCGCGATGGCCTCGTCGGGTACGACATTATCCGCGACCGACTGCTCGAACTCGCGCTGGCGACGGTCCGTATCGCGCAGGCTCGCGACGTACCAGTCCATGAGCGCGGCGAGCCCGCCGCCATGATCGAGGAGTTGGCGCTCGGCGTCGTCGCAGGCCTCCACCAGCCGCAGCGCCGCTTCCATCAGCCCCCATTGCGCCTGGCTCTCGCCCTTGCCTATCCAAACGGAATGGCGGTGCCGGTCGAGGGTGGTGCGAACGTCGTCGAGCCGGTCGGCCTTCAGTGCCGCAACCGTCCCTGCCAGGATCGTACGCTCCTCGAACGGGAAAGTGTCGCGCCTGCCGAGATCGGCGATGCCGCCGCAGTGATGCGGCAGCTCCATGTCCTGCTCGATCCGCTCGGCACGTTCGATATAGAGGGGACGAGTCCGCGGGTCGCGGCGGAGCGCGTCGCACAGATCCTCGACCAGCGTCTGCGCCGCGGCGGGCGCGCAGGGCACGTTCGCCAGCGCCGGCGGCAGATCGCCGGGCAAATCGAAGACGAACTCGCTGTAGAGCAGGAAGCGCCACAGCTCGTCCGCGATCGACGTCCACGTCTTGCCGCGGATGAGCAGCTTCAGTCCCAGGGTCACCGTCAGCAGTTCGCGCGCCTCGCCCACCCATGCGTCGTTTGCCTGCATCGCCTGCGCCTGGGACAGCGTCGGGGACAGCATACCGGACAGGATCTCGCGCGCCGATTCAGCCTGGAGCACGGTGCGCAGGGTCGGCCATTTTAGGCCCCCGCCGACATTGTCGATTAGGGCGAACGACGGCGACGGGTCCTGCTCGAACAGGCGGCGGATCTCGGTCGCCTGGTCGGGCTTCGCTTTCAGGCAGAGACTTTCATAGCCGTCGCCGTCGCCGTCGGGAAAGACGGCGCCGCACATGGCATAGACGGAGAAGGGGTCGGCCTGCCGATCCGCGTCGGTCAGGGGCGCCGGTGCCGGGACGTGGATCAGCAGCTTTCTCGAGCCATGCCCGTCGCGTCCGAGCGCGATGAAGGCCTGCGCCGCAGCCTCACGGCTCTCGATGCTGCTCTCTCCGGCATCGACGACCACCGCCTCGTCTCCCCCGAGGGACAGGCAGAGATCGCGATAGCGACGCTGGGGGTCGTAGACGACGAGCACGGAACGCCGCCGCAACCGCTCGGCGAGCACCTTATCGCGGATATAGTCGGCAACGCCGCTCATCCGGCTTCCGCCTTCCGCTTGCGACCGCGGGTCTTCGGGGCCTTGGGCTCGGTTTCGACGTAGAGGTGCTCCAGGTCGTGGGCGATGGCCAGCGACTTGTCGGTCTTGCACTTCTCGCGCACGCGATCGGGCCAATAGGACATGGCCAGGTGCGCCCAGTCGTACTCACATTTCTCCAGCTTCGCCCAGGTGTCTTTCAGGATCTTCTGCCAGGGCTTGTAGCGGAAGAGCTTCCAGAGCGGCGCGGCGTTGATCTGGACGCCGTCGTCATGGTTTGGGCGATAGGTCGGCGCGATCTGCAGGAGGGTGTCGCGCAGCTCGATCAGCTCCAGCTCAAGGGTTTGGAGCGCCTCGAACGTCCTCTCGTCGTCGCGCGATCGGGCAGCGCCCTTGTCGCGTAGCACAGCGCCGTCGCGGCTGACCTGCTTCAGCTTTGGCTCGACGAAGTCGTTAATGGCGGTGTAGAGCGTCTGACTGGTCAGGCTGGGGTAGTAGAGCCACAGCGAGTAGCTGCCCGAGGCGGTCGCGATCGGCCAATAGATCGGGGCCTTGCGGCGGGCGATCGAATACTTCGCAAAATGTTGATTAAAAAAATCCCGTCGCAGCCAGCGCCGGACATCCCATGGCACATGGATTTCGACACACGAAAGAACCTCCTCTATCAGCCTCGCCAAATCGTGTGGGTGCCCTTGGTCATCCACGAGAATTCCGGAGTTTTCGTGGAACGACGCTAAGTCGTTAGCAAGCATGCCCGGGCTTTTCGCCGCTACGGGCGCGAACGGATCAGGGGTTGGCGGCGTTTCTCTTTCACCAATAGCGAGGCGCCAGTCAAATCGCCCGAAGGCGACACCAACTGCCCACATGAATGCGTCTTTATCAGAGGGAATATACGGCACTGGCTTGGCGGGGCGCTCACACCATGCCAGCACCTCTTCTGAAAGATCAATTGAAGAACGCACGAGCGCTTCTATCTGAAGAAGCTCACTCTCGACGTACGCTTCATTAAAATTCCACCGCCTTAAGCCCACTCCATCCGGCAATACAAAATGTCGCGACACCTCATCAAACGTGTACGTTTGCCTTGTCTCATTCAATATGAATTCTGTCTTCTCACTAATCGCATTCATAATCTGACGATCCAGATTCGGCATCGGTATCGTTCCAATTGCCCTTCCCTGCTTGTGCAGCCCGCACGTGTCCCGAACAATTGCGCCCACTAAACCAGAATTCAATACCCCCACGAGCGGCAACAAATCGCTCTCAACGCTTAATAAAATTGCCTTACCTTCGCGGGTCGGCACAAAATGATCCGGTAAGACTGCGACATTAAATCTGGAAGACTGTTTTGGAAAAGACAGCCCTTTAACGAAGTAATCTTGCGTACCCGACTGATCGTATGGACGCCACGGATCGGAGGATGTCATATTTGTCCACTGAAAACCGTTTACCGCGCGCCACTCAGCAACGCCCAGATCCTCGCGCCAGAAGGGCGAGGACTCACCTCCATTAGCGAGGGAAATCCAGCGGGCGTCGCGTCCGATTGACTCGGGGAGGACCTCTACCCAGGCACGAAAAGTACGCTCTGCCTTGTTCGAACCTAGGCCACGCGGAAGAGTGGAGATCGCTTCTAACGGCTCACACTTTTCGTAGAGAGCTAGTATTTCATTGGGTATCGCATACGCAAAAACCATTCGCGGTAGTTGGCGGAATATTTGCCGCTTCTTCCATAGCCAGCCCTCTCGTTTTGGAAGAATGAAATCACCTTTATCTTCAGCTTCGCGAGCATCAACAAATCCGCATTGCTCGGAATACTCTGGAGATGTCGCGAAAGCGCAGACCTGTACATTTGCATCAAGAACGCCCCAACCAAGATCGGCAAGCAGGCTCATGGGCTCTTTGGCGACAAGAAGTTGTTCTCTAAAACTCTCAAAAGTGGGCTGAACAACAAACGTTCGGTCCGTTATAGCACCAATGTAGCGCACCCCAAGCGCCTTCATTCTCTCGTAAAATGCAGTGTATAGATTGGTGATGGAGAGTGATGTTCCGTAAGAGGTGTAGCTGCTTGGTGGGGCACCAAAAGGCGGGTTCATCACGGCTACATCAAAATGAAGTTCGGAAACCTCAATCATGGTTAGGCCCTGCAGCGCATCCTCAGCGAATAGGCGCTCCTGATATGTAGATCGCGCCGCGCGAGCATAGTCCGTCAGCGCCTCACGCAGCCGGGCCTCTGCCTTCTGCCACTGCGCCATGTCCTCTTTCGCGAACATTTCCCCATGCTCGCCAAAGACCTTGCGGATTAGTGCAGGCAGCTCCTTTTCGACCTGCAGCAGCACGCCCAGCTCGGGCAAGCCCTTGAGCATGAATAGCGTCTGCTCGAACAACTCGGCATCCAGAGGATCGAGTTCCTCCATGAATCCCTTGCGCAGATCTACCTCGGCCGGGGGCGCCACCGCCGCCACCACATGGCCCTGGCCCACCTGCGGCCTGTCCTTGGCCTTCACGCCCGCCTCATGCCAGGCCCGCTGCGCCCGCAGCCACAGCGCCAGAGACGCGATCTGCGCCGCCCGCGGGTCGATATCGACGCCGTAGATGTTGTTCTCGATGATCAGCTGCGGCACGTCGCGCAGGAAGGCGTCTTGGTCGGCGTAGGTTTCGGCGAGCGGCTTCAGATCGGGGCTGCCGCCGGTTTCCCGATCCAGCGCGTCCTGGCCGTGGGTCTGCTCCCAATCCCAGGCCTCGCGGTAGATATCCTGGAACAGGTCGAAGGCATAGAGCCCGAAATGCATCGAGCCGCAGGCGGGATCGAGCAGCTTGATCGTGCGCGGATCACGCAGGCGGCGGAGTGGCTCGGGCCTTTCCTCCGGCTTCACCAGCAGATACTGGCAGCGGTCGCGCAACCCGGTCTGCCCGCCCGTCCAGTTGAACCAGAGCCGCCCCAGCGTATTGTCGACGAGGAACTCCACCACATAGCGTGGGGTGAAGAACTGGTTGCGGACGGCGAGTTCGCGGCTGTTGCGCGGCGCCAGGGACGCGTCACGCATCTTCTTCCGCTCTTCCTTCGAGTTGAAATACTGGTAGATCCAGCCGATCGTCTCGTCCTGGGTCCAGAGCGGCTCCAGGTCGGGCGCGTCGAACTCCTCCAGCAGTTCAAGGAGCGCCGCCTCGCGCGGGAACAGGCGGCCCTGGGGCGCGTGGCGGTCGAACAGGGCTGGAAGGTCCGCAGCGAACATATCGAAGACGCTCAGCAGGAAGGCGCGATAGGCGTCGCCGGTCTCGCCCAACGCGCCGCCGGCGAGCTGCTGCCAGAGCTGGAAGGCGCGGGACCGATAACCCTGTGCAACCGCCTCGATCAGGATGCCGCGCGCCTCCATCATGCGCAGCGCCGCCAGCCGGTTGAGGATGGTGAAGGCCTGCTCGCGCAGGATACGGTTTAGAATCGCACTCCGCCCATCGGCCCCGCTGAGCATTTCCGAGGCGAGGTAGTGCTCCATGATCTCGCGCAGGATGCGCGCCGTCTCCAGCCTGCGGTCGTCCAGGTGCGCCAGACTATCGAGCGGCGCCACCTCGCCGCTCGCGGGGTCGAGGCCGTAATCCTGACGGAGCTGGCGGGCGAACTCCTCGGTTAGGATTGTTCGCGCGGCAGTGACGAAGCGCTGCAGCCGGTTGCGCGTCGGAACATCTAAGGCCATGCGCCGTCAGCCCTCGCCGATCACGATGTCGAATTCCGCATAGGGCATCTCGGCGCGCAACGCCTGTAACCGGCCGATCAGTGCGTCCAGTTCTGCCGCGGTGGCGATGTGTGGCGGCAAGGAGAGAGAGCGCCGGTCTCTTGCCCGCTCTTCGGCGGCGCCCCCGCCGACCGGACGATCCCGCTGCCGCCTCTCCTGCGCCTCCTGCTTGATGCGAATCTTCAGGTCGGCGATCGTCTGATCGATGTCGTATTGCCGGGCGATCAGCTTCCTGAGCCCCCCGATATCGTCGGCGACCGGAATCGCCAAGCCCTGGAGCCCCGCCAACGTGGAGGCCCGCTCCTCTGGCGTAAAGGCTGCCCAATCCTGTAGGAGTTCAAGCTCCTGTTCCGCATCCCGCAATCGCTGCGCCTGGGCCGCGGCCATCTTCCCCACCGCTTCGGCGACGCGGGCCTGCAGCGCGGTGAGACGGCTCCCCAGGTCGGCACGGTGGCGATAGAAATCTTCCTGGGCGAGCCTTTCGGTAACCGCATCCTGGTCGTCGCGAACCGCCTCGCGCAGCTCGCCGGGGACGCCGGTCGTCGGCAGGTCCTCCACGGCGCGCGCGAGGGCACGCAGGTCCCGGATCGTGTCACCCACCCCCTGGTCGAAGGCGAGCCGCGCCGCCTGCCCCCACTTCAACGCATCGTAAAGGGGGGAGTCCTCCGCACCGAAGCGCTGCGGCGCATCGGACGCATCCGCCAGCATCATGTCCGCCATCTGCCGGCCGGCGGATTCTAGCATCTCGCCGCCGGGCAGGCCCAACGCTGTCAGCCTTTCCGCCAGGGGCCCCAGATCCCGCGCCAGGTTCGGCAGCACCTTCTGTGCCGCCTTGCTGATGTCGTTCTCCAGCGGCAAGACCTGGTCGCCGGAGAGTTCGGTCAGCCGCTCCGAAGCCTTCAGCAGCACACCCATCGACGGCTTGTCGTGCCGCAGGGCGATGCCGACGGGTTTGAAGCTGTTGTTGTTCTTCAGGGCGTCGATCGCCTGCTGGCCGTTGGCAGTCACCTCCCGCCCGGAAACCTTCAGCTTGATCTCGCCGGCGACGAGCAAAGCCGCGAGGAGATAGCGCGTCGTGTCCTGCGACCACCCGAAGGGCGGGCCGGAGAAGAAGTCCAGCAGCCGCTTGCCCTCGACGGTGCCGGCGCGCTCGACGTGGTCCTTGATGCTGACCAGAGCCTTATGGTCCGTATCGATGCTGGCCGCGCCACCCGTAATCCGCACGAGCCCGAGCGGGTCGATCGGACCGGCGACGCCGCGCAGGCTGGCACCGGCAGCGCGCAGGAACTTCTCCGCGATGTCAGTGGCGGCACGCTCGGGCGCTTCCTGATAGCGGTCGAATATCTGCGCGGCGGCGTCCGCCAGATGCTTCCTGGCCGCCGCGGCGAGGATGGAATCGAGACTGTCGACGGCCGTCGATCGGCCGCGAAAGATGAAGGAACCCTGGACGAGGCCGCGGCTCAGCAGGCGCGCGAGATCGCCGGATAAACGCCCCGCCCGCTCGATCTGGCTGGCGCAGTACTCCTTCACCTCCTGGTCGGGATCGTGGCGATGCAGCTCGGCGATGCGATGGCACCGAAAGATCTCGGCCGCGAGATCCTGTGCACCCTGGGCCGCCCGACCCAACATGTAGATCAGGTTCTCCGAGGATCTGTGCCGAGACTCGTCCAGCAGGCGGGCGCGCTCCGCCTCATATTCGGATGGCTCGGCGAACACGATCATCGTCTGCACCGTCTCGCGCTCGCCGGCCAACGGGGTGGCTTGGCCGCCTTGAAGATGACGGATGCCGGACGTGACTGTGAGCGATCCGTTGAGACGGGCGTTCGGGAGGGGATCGAAGACCTCGCGCAGAGCGTCGTTGACGATGCGCCGCAGGTCGGGGGATCGAAGCGCGAGCTGCGCCCTCTCCTGCTCGACATCATTCAGCTTCTCGCTGAAGAAGCGCAGGTCGTCGCCCTTCTCGCCCAGCGGCACGCGGGCGTGCTTGAGCATCGCGTCGACCGCCTGTTTCACCGCATCAGCGAGCGAGATGCCGTCGACCGCCGGGTGCATCAGGCTGGCGACATTGTGCGCCGTGACCGGCATGTTCCCGAGGATCTGCAGCACCGCGATCGTCTTGCCGACGTCCTGCGTAAAACGGTCCCCGGTGAAGCCGATACCCACCGTCTCCACCGCCTTATGTACGGAGGGGAAGGCGCGCCGAATATCCTTCTCCAGCGCATCGTAAAGGGTGACGGTCGTGGCGAGCCAGCCGACCTCGGCGTTCGCGACAGGCGGCTGCCCCGCCATCTCCTCGATCAGAATGTCCTGGACCACCTTGATGGCGGAGCGCAGGCCGATGCCACCAGTCGATTTCGCAAGGGCTCCGAGAAGGTGGAGCAGGATGTCGAAATGCGCCGGCAGGAAGGGGTAGAGGTCGATGAAGATCTTACGGTCGAGGCCGGAGTCGTAAAATTTCGCATCGGCCAGCTTTGTGTTGTGGCGAAGCGCCTGCCCGTGGCGGTCGAAAAGATGGCCGAGTGTCGCCTCCCCCGCCGAGGACTTGGCCAATAGCCGGCGATAGCAGATCTCTCGTATGTCGCTAGATTCCAACTCGACCGTGATCGGAAAGCGGTCCTTGAGCTTGAACAGCTCCGGCGAATTGATGGCGGAGCGGGGATCGTCCTCCGTCAGCGTCTGCTGGGCGGTGCCGATGATCCACACTTTGCCCTGACCGATGTTCTTCAGGTTTTCGGCGAGCCCCTGAAGGTCGAGAATCTTGTTCTGGTTGCTCCCGACATACTGGCCGATCTCGTCGATGACGAAGACGACGTGCTCCTTACCAGAGCGCTCGCGAGCGAGCTCGATCATCTCCTGGACGCGGTCGTCCATGAGGTAGATGGACTCGCTGGTCTCCGTCGTGAAAGCTTGGTCGCTCCGGAACAACGCCGGGTACAGGCGATGGGCGAGCCGCGGCAGCAGGCTGTCCACGACCAGCTCGTCATTCTGATAGTCCGCCCAGGGCTCGCCGGTCTCCTGCCGGAACATCGCCTCGAATTCGGGGAAGCGGCCGTCCTTCTTCAGCCGGCGCTCAAACGCCGCCACCTTCAGGTTGCGGCTGTAGCCGGCATACTGCAGCACCTTGTAGTAGAGGACGGTGGACACCTCGGCCAAGGTCGCGCCGGCGATCTGCTCGCTGGCGAGATCGAGCATGACCACTGCCGCCGGGAACCGCGCCGCGACAGTGGAAAGCAGCGCCTTCGTCTGTGCCCGGTGCAGTCGGTCCTGCAGATGCCGCAGGAAGGGCTGTCCATCGACCTGTACCGTCTGATCGAATGCGAGACCGAGATATTTGGTGAACGAGCTCTTGCCCGAGCCGTAGAAGCCGGAGACCCACACTCCGACCTCATGGCCCCCGCCGGATTCCATCGCCGCCTGGATGTTCTCCAGCAGTCGTTCGAGCTGATCCTCGATGCTGTCGGTGACGATATACTCGGTGATTTCCGCCTTCAGCCGCTCCGCTTGCGACGCTTGGTAGGAGATCACCTTCTCGATCGAGCGGTGGATGCCGCGGCTCGGGTCGAAGAGGGTGTGGATCTCGGTCATACGCTAACAGCCTGATCTTCGAACCGGTTCATCCGCCGACGTGGACGGAGCGGTAGTTCCCGTCCTCGGGATAGAAGCCGAGAAAGCTTAGCCGAGTCTTGCCCGATCGCGTACCGGGGTAAAAGAACACCGTCGGGACATGGAACTTGCCCTGGAGCTGAGCCTCGATCGCGCCGATCCGCAGATACGGGTGCAGCGCCTCCAGGTCCGTCACCAACAGAATCGCCTTCGACCGACCTTCGAGTGCGGCGAGCCGGCCTTCCAGCCGCGCCTGCAATTGTCCCTTGGCGAGGGCGTTCGCGAGGGATCTGTTCGTCTTCACCCAATCCAGCGGGCTTTTGCGGCCAGCCTCGATCCACACCTTACGCAGCGGAGCCGAGGCCAGGATGCTCGCCACTTCGTCGGCCACCGAGAATGTCTCGACCTGCCACCCATCATTACGCAGGCGGGCCATCCAACCCGGCATCAGTCGCTTCGCCTCCAAGATATCCCGGGGGTGGAACACGAGGTAGAAGATCGGCTCGTAGCTCGCATGCGTGAACTCGCGTCCAGCCTCCACGCGCCGGATCAGTTCGTCGAAATCAGCACGCAACGAGCCCATCGCCCAGATCCTCCATCGTCTTGTACTTCCAGCCGATATGCGTCACGGCTGCCGCCGACTGGAGGATGATCTCACCGCGCAGTGCGAGGCGCCTGAGTTCCTGCAGCACATCGTCCTTCTCCAGCCCGAACAACCCCCAATCCTCATGGAGGAGGATCGCATTGTCGCCGAGCCCGCGAAAATGCAGATCATGAGCGAGAACTGAAACCGTTCCCGGCAGGATCCGGAACGGGATTATGCCGCGCGCGCTGGTCCGCAGCGGACCGAGGAGACCGTAATCGGCGCATGTCCCCAGCAGATAATTTGACACGCGGATGATGGTCGATTCGGACCAAATCTTCCTGGTCCGACCGCGAGCGACGGCTCGGCGGACGAAGCTCTGGGCATCCTCCTTGGCCACGCCCGTTCCACCCGCGGCGTAGCGTGCCCAATAAACGTCGCGCACGAAGTCCGCCAAGATCGGGTTGGCACGGCAGGTGTAGAGGAACAGCAGCTGCCGCAGTTCCGCGGGGGGAATGCGGCCGGACAGGGCCTTGAGGATGCGGGCAGGCTCACCGTCATCCCTCAGGTAGCGAGGCGCGAACGCCTCCGTCACGACATTGCGCAGCCGCCGCGCGGACATGTTGGGAAACGCGCCCGAGTCCAGGGCAACGGCCAGCAGGGCCTGCCGCGACATCCCGGGCTCCCACAATTCGAGCAAACGGGCGGTCTCTACAGTCAGTCCGAGGCCCGCCTGGAGCTGGGTCGTATAGAGCGCCTCGCTCACGCAGGGTCTTTGAAGTAGGGGAAGCATGGATTGCCGGTCTCGAACGCTGCGTGATAATGGGCGGCAAGGGTCGAAACGCTGGCGGGCGAGTGGACCAGCTCAGTGGCGCCGATCCGCACCGGGCCGGATGTCGTCGACGCCGTTCCCTTAGCGAGGCCCGCCAAGACCTCCCGCGCTGTGTCCTGCGCGTCGAAGCAGCGGCCGATTGGATCCGGCAGAGAAGGCTGCTGGAGAACATCGAACATGCGCTGCTCCAGCGTCTCCGGTAGGCGGAACAGGTGGAACACGCGGCCCACGCCGATGCGCTCGTCGTGCACCCGACAGGCAGCCTCCACTACCCCGTGATATTGTGCTAGGCGCGTCTTGCCCTCGAATACGGGCCCGATGAAGCGAGCCGCATATTCCCCAAGGAAACCAGAGGACCACCACGCTCCCTGGTCCTTCTCCCCGAGGTAGCCGACGAGGAGGCGTAGTGTGATCATGCGGTGACTGTGGTCCGACTTCATTGCGGTCCGATCGCGGCTGAATTATCCGATGGGGTTAGCGCCATGCGGCTGCCTCTTTCCGAGCTTCGTATGCCATGCTGAGCGGGAAGAGAACTCGACTGGCTCTCCCGTGCAACGGGGAACGGCCTGAGCAGCCTGTCCAGCGTGACCTCCGCCCCCTGCCGCCCGTCCAGGATCGCCTCGACGGTCTCCCGCGCCAGCAGCGTCAGGCGCCGCACCCGGCTGGCGTAGGAGGGATTGATCCGTTCCGCCGCTGCGATCTCGCCGATCGTCGCGTTCACGCCCGTCTCCAGCATGCGCCGCCAGCGGTGCGCCCGCGCCAGCGCCTTCACCAGCGCGTCATCGACCACCCGCCGCTCCGGCGCCCAGGCGGTGCCCTCGGGTGCGACCACAAGCTTGCGCCCGCCGCGCTTCCGGATCGTCATCGGCACCCGCACCATCAGCGTGCGCCCGTCGGCGGAGAGGGTGGCGCTCACGCGGGCCGCCGCGTCTGGCGCGCCGCCAGCTCGCCGACCATATGCTCCAGCCCTTCGATCCTCAGACGGAGGTCGATGCCGTCGAAGCTGACGTCCAGGACACCCGTTCGCGATCGTGGTGGCCGGTCGAAAGCCATTCTCCGAGCTTCGACCAGCGGCGCCGCCCCGAGACGTTGCGCACTGCGATGGCGATGGCCTTCTTCTGGCCGACCAGCACCACCAGCCGCTTCCCGCGGGTGACCCCGGTGTAGAGCAGGTTTCGCTGCAGCATGGCGTAGTGCTGCGTCAGCACCGGGATCACCACGGCCGGATATTCCGACCCCTGGCTCTTGTGGATGGTCGCGGCATAGGCCGGGACCAGCGTGTCGAGTTCGCCGAAGCCGTAGGTGACGGCGCGGCCATCGAAGCTGGCCGTGAGTTCACCCGCGTCGGGATCGACGTCGTCGATATAGCCGGTGTCGCCGTTGTAGACCTCCTTGTCGTAGTCGTTCTCGATCTGCATCACCTTGTCGCCGGGCGCGAAGGTCCAGCCGAAGCGTTCAACCTTGCGCTCGCCGGCAGGGTTCAGCGCGGCCTGCAGCTCTATGTTGAGCGACCGGGCGCCGGCGCCGCCGCGGTTCATCGGGCACAGCACCTGGATGTCGCGGACGGGATCGAGGCCGAAGCGCTGCGGGATGCGCGTCTTCACCAGTTCGATGATGCGCAGAACCGCGCTCTCCGGATCGTCGGCGGCTACGAAGTAGAAGTCGCTGTCGCCCGCAGGCCTGGACAGGTCGGGAATGGAGCCCTGGTTGATCCTGTGCGCGCTGGTGATGATCCGGCTTTGGGCAGCCTGCCGGAAGATCTCGGTCAGCCGGACGACGGGCACCGCGCCGGACGCGATGATGTCGGCCAGAACCTGACCGGGACCGACGGAGGAGAGCTGGTCGATGTCGCCGACGATCAGCACCGCGGCGCGATCCGGCACCGCCTTCATCAGCGCCTGCATCAACAGGACGTCGACCATCGAGGTCTCGTCGACCACCAGCAGGTCGCAGTCGAGCGGGTTGTCCTCGCCGCGCTTGAAGCCGCCACCCTTCGGATCGACCTCCAGCATCCGGTGGATGGTCCTGGCCTCGAACCCGGTGGCTTCGGTCATCCGCTTCGCCGCCCGGCCGGTCGGGGCACAGAGCAGCAGATCGGTGCCCTTCGCCGCGAGGATGCGCAGGATGGCGTTGACGATGGTGGTCTTGCCGACCCCGGGACCGCCGGTGACGACGAGGACCTTGGAGAGCAGCGCCAGCCGGATCGCGGCCACCTGGCTCTCCGCCAGCGACAGCCCGGTCTGCTGCTCGATCCACGGAAGGGCCTTGTCGGGGTCGATCGACGGCCAGGGAAGTTCACCGTGCGCCAGCCGCAGGATCCGCTCGGCGATGACCCGCTCGGCCCTGTGCAGCGCGGCCAGGAAAACGCACGGCGTCTCGCGGACGCGATCGGAGATGACCGTCCCCTCGGCCAGTTCGAGATGCAGCGCGCTCTCGACCAGGTCTGCCGGGACTTCCAGCAATTCCACGGCGAGTGGCACCAGGTCCGCGGTCGGCAGGCCGCAATGCCCGTCGTCCATCGCCTCGGCCAGCGCATAGGAGATGCCGGCGCGGACGCGGATCATCGCCGTCGGCTCGATGCC
>Ga0209643_1000363_pt1 | contig 91244 bp, 96 predicted proteins | sample AutmiccBRH37_all_FD_187383 | JGI IMG/M metagenome (GOLD analysis project Ga0209643, IMG submission 187383) | Deep subsurface microbial communities from Mt. Terri, Switzerland - Autotrophic microbial communities BRH/37_all (SPAdes) (version 2) | ecosystem: Environmental > Aquatic > Deep... | reverse complement strand
CCGATCCGCACCACTGACGGTCGGGCGCAACTGCACCATAGGCCACAGGGTTATGCTTCACGGGTGTACGATCGGCGACAGCACGCTGGTTGGAATCGGCTCGACCATCCTCAATCGCACGCGCATCGGGCGCAACTGCATCATCGGCGCGCATACGCTGATCGCGGAGGGCAAGGAAATTCCCGACAATGTCCTGGTGGTGGGGCAACCGGGCAGGGTCGTCCGCGCGCTGAGCGACGACGAGATCAAGATGTTGTCGCATTCGGCCGATATTTATGTGAACAACTGGAAACGGTTTCGCGCCACGCTCGCATCGGATGGACAATGACGGTCACTGCCCGCAGCCATCATGAATAGCACGCCGTTCGCTATTCTCGCCCGGGAGCGTCTGTCGCGGCGCCGGTTTATCGCTGGCGCGTCGTCGCTCGTCGCCGCACTCTACGCAACGCAACTCGGCGGATGTGAACAGCGGCGCGGGTCGAGCCTTACGTTCAAGAGCCTGTCGCAAACCATCGCGGACGATGACGCGGTCGCGGCCGGATATCAGGCGACACCGATTATAAGATGGGGCGATCCGGTGATGCCGGACGCGCCGCCGTTCGACCCGAAGAAGCTGACGCCAGCCGATCAGGCGCTTCAGTTCGGCTACAACAACGACTTCGTCGCCTATTTTCCGCTCCCGCGCGGCAGCACACAATCCGACCACGGATTATTGTTCGTCAATCACGAATACACCAATCCCGAATTGATGTTTCCCGATTACGATCCGGCAAACCAGACGGCGGTCCAGACGCAGGTCGAGCTGATGGCGCACGGTGCATCGGTCGTCGAGGTTGCGCGGGAAGGACGGACGTGGGAAGTCGTGGCGAACAGCGCGTTTGCGCGCCGGATCACCGGCGACACGATGATCGCGATCTCGGGACCCGCCGCGGGGCATTATCGACTGATGACGGCCGAGGATCCGACCGGAACGCGCGTGCGCGGCACGCTTGGCAACTGCGCGGGCGGGACGACGCCGTGGGGCACGGCGCTGACATGCGAAGAGAATGTGCAATCGTATTTCGGCGGGTCGACAACTGACGAGCTTGATGCCTACCGGCTGTCGATCATGGGTTTCGCGGCACCTGGACGGTTCCGGCCGTGGCACACCTCCATGGCGCGGTTCGACGTCGCGCAGGTTCCCAACGAGCCGGCGCGCTTTGGCTGGGTCGTCGAAGTCGATCCCTACGACCCGCACGCGCTGCCCGTGAAGCGCACCGCGCTCGGGCGCTTCAAGCATGAGGCGGCGACGACGGTGGTGGCGGTCGACGGTTCGCTGGTTGTCTACATGGGTGACGACGAGGCGGGCCAGTATCTGTACCGCTATGTCTCCCAGGGTGTGTTCGATCCGGGCCGAGGGGCGGCCAACAGCATTTTGCTGGACGAGGGAACGCTCTACGTCGCGCGTTTTGATGCGGACGGGCTGAGCTGGTTGCCGCTGGTGCAGGGACAGGGCCCGCTGACGGCCGCGAACGGATTTTCCTCGCAGGCCGAGGTCCTGATCGACGTTCGGCTCGCCGCGCTCGCGCTGGGGGCGACGCCGATGGATCGGCCCGAGGATGTGGAGGTCGACCCGGTGAACGGCCGCGTCTACGTGATGCTGACCAACAACACGTCGCGCGCGGCGGCGCAGACGGATCCGGCGAACCCGCGCGCGAACAACGAGCACGGCCATATCCTGGAATTGGTGCCCCCGGCATCCCCGGACGGCACCCCGGATCACAGCGCGGACCGCTTTCAGTGGGACGTGTTTCTGCTGGCGGGCGATGCGGCGTCGGGCGGGCGTTACGGCGAGGGGACGCAGGTCTGGATGTCCTCGCCCGACAACTGCGCTTTCGATCCCAAGGGCCGGCTCTGGATTGCGTCGGATCAGGGCAAGAAGCAGGCCGTCCACGGCATCGCGGACGGCATGTTCGCCTGCGATACCGACGGCGAGGGACGGGCGGTGCTGAAATTCTTTTACGCGGTCCCGCGCGGGGCGGAGTGCTGCGGGCCGTGCTTTACGCCAGACGGAAAGACGCTGTTCGTCGCGGTTCAGCACCCCGGTGAAGGAGAGGGATCTGAATCGTCCTTCGGCGCGCCCTCGACCCGTTGGCCCGACTTCAAAGACGACATGCCGCCGCGTCCTTCAATCGTGGCGATCGTGAAGGACGACGGGCGGCAGATCGGCGGCTAGGCGCGCGGCGTGACCTTCAGGTGTCCCCCGAAGGTCGCTTGCGGTTCAAGTCTGCCAGATTGCGCGGATCTGGGAGTCGATTTCGGGCCCCATGTTGAAGCCGCCGGTGCGCCCTTGCGAGGCATCGATGACCAGCATCCAGTCGAGCGGCCCGAGATACTGCGAGAGCTGATTGCGAATGCTGTTGACGGTGTGCGGCCCGGTGACCAGCCACAGCAGCGGCGTGACGCGCAGCGCGTTACCGAGATTGAAGATCTCCTGCTCGAGCTGGCGGCTGTGGCCGCCCTTGATGTCGAGTGCGATCACGAAGCGCGAGCCGGTCGCTTCGGTGCGCTGGCCGAAGCCGGGCGCATTGGGCGAGGGCGTGCGGAAAAGATGTCCGAGCACATTGTCGCTTGCGGCGGTGTGCCAATGCGCCTCGACCGGGGTCTTGCCCATGCGCGAGATCATCGAGTGGGCGGAAAGACGGCCTTCCGTCTTGAACCGGCACATCTGGTGTCCCGAATACGGGCCGTAAAGCTTTTCGGCGACTTTGAGGAGCCACATGCCGTCCAACGGATCGCCGGCGGGCTTCGCCGGATCCTGAGCGCTGTCGGCGCCCGGCTGCGTGGCTTCGCCTGCGCGCACGCGCCGGCCGAATTTTCCGCCAGACATCACTACCATGATGGAACTCCTAAAAGCTGCCTGCACCGCAGGCATGACCTGCCCTCGCAGTGGAGCAATCGGCGTGCCGGTTTTAGGAGGCCGAAAAAGGCTCAATCCGTCCCAATGGGGGACAGATTGACCGCGCGAACGTGTTACGGGATGGCGGCGGTGAGGGTGTTGTTGTCGCCAACGCCCGCACGGTGCCATGTCAGCGGTGTCAGCGGGTCCTGGCGGGACACCCATTGGTAGGGTGTATCGCTCCAGGCCTCGACGAAGTTGGTGGCGTTGTCGAGGACGAAATCGCCGCGATCGGTGCTGGCGATCAGCACCGCGTGGAGTTCGCCATGCTGGTTGCGGGCGGTCGCAAGGGTCAACGACTCGACCGGCCAGCCCTTCTGCAACAAATCCTTGCGCTTCAGAAGCGCGTAGTCTTCGCAATCGCCCGCGTTGGTCGGGATCTGCCAATATTCCGCTGTGCCGAATTGCTGCAGATCGGTTTCGGGGCGGATCGCGCGATTGACGTCGACATTGACGTCGTTGAGCTCGCGCCAGCGCTGATCCGTCAAAGCCATGTGTTCCGCGCGCGGCGCAGCACCGGTCGCACCGGTTGCTTCCGAAATTTCCGTGCAAGCGCCGCGCTCACGCATGCAAAAGTCGATAAATCCCGACGGCGCGCGAACGACCGAGCCGACCGGCATCGACTGTGCCGTGGGAAGCTGACTTGCGCACGCGCTGGTGAGCAGCGCTGCGGACAGCAGCGGCCACATCAAAAAGCGGGCATAAGACCTGCGAAACTGCGCCATTCAGAAACCTTTCTGTTTCCCGACGCAGTGAGTATTGCGGAGCTCCCGTTTTTGTCCGGTGAAGTAATAGAGATAGAATCAATTCAAATTTTAAATACACGCCCAAGTAAATAGAGCGCGTTTTAAGAAAAAAAGATTCAAATTTTATCGATCGACTTCGGGGCTTGTCTGGCGAGCCCCGTGGGCTCGGTTGCCGCGAGGGCTAGAGGCCGAACGAAAGGGAAATCGCGCCGAAATTGTCGGAGTGTTCCTGGCCGAAAAATTCCTTGGTGCGATAGATCTGTGTGAATGCAATCCGCACCCGGCTGAGCGTAAAGGCGACGCCGTACTGAAAATCACCGACATAGCTTCGCTTGTCCACGCTTGGGCTGTCTGTGAACGTGTTGCCGTCGAGGAAGATATTGCGGCCGACCGCGCGCCCCTCCACGCCAGCGAAGGCGTACCAGCCGATGCCGTCGCGCGACTGGAAAAATGCGGAGCCCGGTGCGCTGGGGCGGATGCGGGCGGGCCCGTAGTCGAGCAGCATGTTGTTGCCGACCCGCACGGTCAGGCCGAGCGCGCCTTGTGTGAATACGTTCCCCACTGTGGCGCTCGCGTGCGGCGTCGCATCGAACTCGAGCTGCGGCAGAAGACGAACGCCGTAGCGCCATTGATATTCATAGCTCACCAGAAGGGCCGGCTCGTTGGAGAGTTGCGAGCCCCAGCCGCGCGGCTCCGTCGCACCGATGAAATTATGAAAAGCGCGTTGCGTCGCGCCGGCGCCGGAGGCCGGCCCCACGACACCGAGGCTCATCTCGACTTTCCGCAGGCCGCGAAAGCTGAAGCGGCGAAGCGCCAGCGGGTCGCGGTCGTCGTAGTCTTCGGAGATGATGCCGCTCGTGAAATAGAGCCAGCCCGCATAGGGGCGGTCGGTTGGATCGGGCGGGATTTGGGAAATATCGGATGGCGTGTACATCGCCTGGCCAAGCGCGAAGGTTACGCGGTCGCGCCGGCACGCGACGTCGTCGCGGGGAAGAAGGTAGATGGCGTGCGCGACACGCGACACCCAGCGATGCTGGCACGGCTCGGATACATACGCGATTTCGGTGCCGTGGGTGTAGTCGCGGTCCGCGCCGCTTCCCAGGCTGTCGTTCTCGATCTGAACGCTGAGATAGCCGTGACCGACGGGAGCTGAAGGGGCCTCGCCCGGAAGCGGCTGCGCATGGAGCGCGGAGGACGCGCAGAGCGAAAGGAGTGCGGCACAGGCCGCCGCGCGACCCTGTATGTACGGCGTCGGCATCAAGCGCATCTAGGACCTTCCTGAATTCGGAAGGCGACCGTATCAAATGGGACCGGGCATCACAATTCGCGCGAGGCGACTACCGAAGGCTGTTGGACAGGCTGCCCCAGGTCGCTTGAATGGTATCGAACGCGACACCGATTCCCTGCTCGTGATGGCGCACGACGCGCCCGCGCATCTTGCCGATATGAATCAGTTCGCCGATAGCGGGGCGAAGCGAGACGGCAAGACTCAAGCCGCCAAGCGACATATCCAGCACGCGGCATTCGAGCTCGCTTCCGTCGGCCAGCATCAGGTGCGCTTTTTCATCCGTCTCGCGGCGCATTGACGAGCGTTGCTCGACACCCGATACGGCTGCGTTGATCTTGCAGGTCAGCTTTTCGACGATCCGCTCGCGCAGTGCCGTCGCAAATGTGAACGTCAACGCGAAGCCGCCAGCGAAATGGCGCACCACTTCGCCTTCGAGCCGGCCGATTTCCTGGACGTAGACAATGACGCTGGTGCCCATCGGCGGCAGCTCGTCGCTTTTGAGCATCAGCCCGCCGGCGGAGATATTCTGGAGCGTCGCCTCGTACTCGCTTTTGTCGGGAAGCATAAATCGCGCGGGCAGGACAAGCTCGACGCGCCGGTGGCGTCGCTTTTCGCTGGCATCGTCGTCGTCTCGGATTGCGGCCTGAGAGCTCATCGGGATCCTCGCGCCTTCGGGCGATATTCCCCCAACAATGAGCCGCTACCGTAAATAAAGCGTTGTGGAGGGCGGATTTCTTCTCGAATTTTTGCTGTCCGGTTTACCAAAATGACGTGCGCCGGGCACATAATGGCCAAACGCACCGTCCGCGAGAACGGCGCCGCTCCGGTGACCGGTTGAGCCGGGGCGGGAAGCGGCGAAATAAATTGCCGGAGTGTTGCGCTTTCGCCCGTTTAATTTGTGCAAAGCAATGCGTAGATTAGCTGGAACGTCGGTAAGGAGATCCCGATGAATGCACTGTCAAAAGCGCCTAAGCGTGCGGGTCAAATCCTGTCCGTCGTGATTTTGTCTCTGGCCGGTGGGATCGCCGCAGCGCAGGCGGCAGACGACATCGCGACCAGCAGCGTTTATTCGTCGGATTCCCTGACCTTTGAGCGCTGGTGCTCCGAAATCCAGCATTTTGACGCGGCCCGCTGCGCGGCCCGCGGGTCGGCTGATGTCGCCACCTATCAGCTCGCCAAGGACAAGCTTGAGACGTACGAAATCCAGTACGATCGCCAGCAGCGCCGTGACCGCGAGTTCAACGAGAGCTTTAGCCTCTACCAGTCGCCCAATCTTGGCGACCCGCTGAAGTAGCACGCCCGCGGCCGTCTTATTCCTCGCCGATTTCGAAGAACGGTGCGAGCTTTCGCGCCCATAATGTGCTGTGGCCGTCCCCGGTGACGGCAGCCGGGCGCGAGTCGGTGGTCTCGACAACGGTCAGGACCCGTGGCGCGGGGGGCGGGCGGTCGTCGCCGCCGCCGAACCCAAGGGCGTCGATCCGGGGGTCGAAAATATCCACGCTCCCGCCGGTCAGGCGCACCAGGTGCCCGTGCGCGAGCGATTCGATGCCCCGATTGAGATGGAAGTGCCCAATTCCCCGGGTGATCGCTCCGGCCTCGTCGCGCAGGGGGAGGATCAGCATTTCGCCGGGATGGGGGGATTTATCGAGCGTGACACCCTTGAATCGGGCGATGACGCCAAACGCATCGCGGCGCAGGCGCCGGGTTGCGTCCTGGAGTTCCCGGCGCCCGGGATCGTCCCAGAGGCCGGCGAGGTTATGATCGCGCAGCTCCCGCCCGAAAGCCGCGCACAGCGTCGTTCCGGCAATCCGGAACACGACATGGACATCGCCGGTGAATTCGAGGACAAACGTGTTCGACAAATAACGGCGCAGAACGGCAGGGTCGACATCGCTGCGACCTGGCGCCGCACCCCCGTTTCGCAGGGCGTTCCAGTAGTCGTAGAGCTGTTTGGCGGCCTCGTTCCGCAGCCCGAGGGTGCGGCCACCGTTTTCAGTTTGAGCCATGACGTACCCTGTTGACCCCAAAATTGCACGCGGCGAGGCGCTGATTCCGGTCCATTGTCCGGCGATGACGCATCACGGCGCGCCGAAAAGGGGCGCAAGCTTCAGGGGAGCAGCAACCGTGCCAGCAGTGCTTGAGATTCTGGCGGGAGCGGCCTGACTAGCGACGGCCAGCCGGTAATTCGGGTGCAAACAGAGGGACGCCGCGGCGCCGCACGAAAATCACCAGAACACATCCGACGATGAATCCGCCGAAATGAGCCCACCACGCGACGCCGGGTTGATTGGCGTGGCTGAAAGCCGCCGAAACGGCTTGTAACGCAAACCAGGCTCCGAGGACCCAGTACGCCGAAAGCCGCGCCGGGTAGAGGATGAAACCGAGCGGAATGAGAACGAGAACGCGTGCGCGGGGATAGAGCAGGCCGTAGGCTCCCAGCACCCCCGAGATCGCGCCGGACGCACCGATCATTGGAATGGTGGACTGCCATTCGACAACGCCTTGAAACAGCGCCGCCGCGACCCCGCATGCCAGATAAAACAGGATGTAGCGGACCCGACCGAGCGCTTCTTCCACATTATTGCCGAAGATCCACAGGTAGAGCATGTTCCCGGCAAGGTGGGCGATCCCGCCGTGAAGAAACAGCGACGTGATGATTGTTGCATAGGGCGGAAGCCGGTAAAGCTCGGGCGGCAGCTCAACCTGACCGAACAGGACCGCCGGAACAAAGCCGTAAGACAGAATCGCGCGTTCTCCCACCGGACCGAGCGAGATCTGCCAGAGAAATGCGAGAACATTGGCCGCGATCAGCCCGTAGGTGACCCACGGCACCGTTCGCGTCGGGTTCTCGTCATAGAGCGGGAACATATTGCCTCAAGGCCCCAAGCGGCTCACGCGCGACGATGTGCGGGATGCGTGCTGAAAATAGACGGTGCGGCCCTCATTGAACGGATTGCGCGGCGCGGCGCTTGGTCGCAGGCGTCGTTGCCATCGCGAAGGTCGCGTCTGACATAGTGGACCTTGCCATCACATCATATTGCAGAGGGCTGCGTTGCAGGAAAATGGATCGCTAAACGACATGACCGCACGCCGCGAGCCGGTTTTCAATCTGCCGTCCGCGGTCGCGGGAATCTCCCTGTGCCTGCTCGCGGTTCATCTGGTGCGCATGGTCGTGTTCTCGGACGACTTCGACTGGGAGGTGATTGTCCGCTTCGGCTTTATACCGGCGCAGATCTTCTATGGACCCCTTGAAGGCCATTCGATCGTCGAGGGCTGGGGCCTGAAGGCCGTCCCGTTCCTCAGTTACGCGTTTCTCCACGGTGACCTCCTGCATCTGGGGTTCAACACGCTTTGGCTGGTCGCGATGGGCAGCCCGGTCGAGCGGCTGATGGGGGCGGGCAGGTTCTGTGCATTCGCGGCGATCGGCGCCATCCTCGCGGCCGTGTTTTATGGCGTGTTCAACGCTCATAGCGAGGCGCCCATGATCGGCGCGTCTGGCGCCGTTTCGGCCATGATGGGCGGATTGGTCCGGTTCATGTTTGCGGCCGGCCGCCGGACAGGGCGTTCGTCGCAGTCCGGCCTTCTTCTGTTTGCCGGCATCTGGATTGCGCTCAACGTGTTTACGGGGACAATGGGAATCGGGCCAACCGGCGGCGTTCAGTCGATCGCCTGGGAGGCGCATGTCGGCGGATTTTTGGCGGGCGCCCTGTTGTTGCCGGTATTTGCGCGTCGCGGCGGCCTCGATCCGCGGACGCCTCGGTTGCGCGAAACGAACGATGACCGATAGTATCGATGTCTTATCGGATTCGTTTCGGGTCACCCCATGACAGACACCGCGCAAGACCCATTGCCGCCTCCGCCCCCCGGAACCGGGGAGGGCCCGCCTTCGCCCTGGATACGGCTCCTCTACATGATCCTGTTCGCGGCGCTCAGTTACGCGGTGCTGTGGCTCTACCTCGCGCTGTCGCTGCTCCAGTTCATTGTCGCGATCGTCGTCGGTCGGCCAAACGCGGAACTGCTGGGGTTCATGCGCAAGCTGCTGCACTTTATGGGGTCGATCCTGGCCTATCTGGGCTTTCTCAGCGACGAGAAGCCGTTTCCCTTCTCGCCGTTTCCGGACGGATCACCAAAGTCTCCCTAGCTTCGTGAATGCCCTTGGCGCGGCCGACGGCCGGTTGCGCCCGCGTCTGGAATCTGCCAATATAGTTCATCAATAAACTATATCGGTAATATATGATGAAGGGCCGTGAGAGACTCCAATCCGTCGATCTGAGCACGCCGGCAATGGCGCGGGCGCTGCCAGACCTGCCGATGGACCCGACCGTGATGGTCCGTCTTCTCAGGATCGGCCTGTTCGGGATGAGCAGCTTTTTCGAGCCCGTTTTTCGCGACCTGGATCTGAGCGAAAACTCGTTTCACGCCTTGTGCCTGCTCGTCGCGACCGAGAAGGGCACAGCCTCTCCCAGTGAACTGAGTGAGATGGTGGGGACGAGCCGCGCGAACATGACCCGGCTCCTGCAGGAGCTTGAAACAGCAGATCTGATCTCGCGCAAAGCGGCCGTGCGCGACGGGCGCCGACATGTCATCGCGATTACGCCGGCAGGTCGCCGGAAGGTGCGCGATACCGTGCCGCGGATTGCAGAGCCGCTGCGGCTCGCGTTTTCCGAATTGAGCGGGGAGGAGATGACGCAGCTCGCATCGCTTCTTCGCAAACTCATCGTCTCTTTTGACAAGAGCGCGGTCGCACTGCGCGCCGTCGCGTGACGACCGCTGGCATTAGCGCCTCGGAATGAACAACCGGACCTGGAGGAGAAATGCAGATGGATGAGAAAACAAGTCTGAGATACCAGTTGATCTGTGCGTGGTGCGGGCCACTGTTCGTGGTGGCCTTTGTGTATTTCTGGGGAATCGCCGGTCACAATATTCCAAACCCGGCTCCCTCATTGACGCCTGATGAACTGAAGGCGCGCTATCTCGCAAACCTTGGCGAAATCCGGCTGGGGTTCATCGTGTCGCTCATCACGGTGTGCTTTTACATGCCCTGGACGGTCCTGCTGACCGGCCAGATGGCGCGCATCGAAGGCAAGAACATGCCGCTGCTGTCATCCCTGCAGCTCATCGGCGGCGCATTGACCGTTATGGTCGTCTCGTTCAGTGCGATGTTCTGGGCTGTCGCGGCGTTTCGGCCCGAGCGCGCCGCCAGCGATTTCCAGCTGCTTACGGACAGCGGCTGGCTATGCATCGATCTTCTCTACACCTGTACGACATTGCAGATGGTCGCGGCCGCGCTTGTCGGCCTCGCGGACAAAAGCCCGACGCCGTTATTTCCAAGGTGGGTCTGCTTCCTTACCATCTGGTGCGGCATCAGCTTCTTCCCGGCCAGTCTGACCGGGGTGCTCAAGACGGGCCCGTTTGCATGGAACGGCTTGCTCAGCTTCTACATCCCGTATTTTTGCTGGCTGTGCTGGTTCTCGATCGCAAGCTTCTACATGCTGATGGACGTGCGCCGCCGCATGAAGACCGCCGATGCGCCCGGCCGCTCAGGCGCGCTGGCGCATGGCATGGGCGCGTGATCTCGCACGAACTGCGGCGCCCCGAACTCAGGGGCGCCGCACCCTTCGCTAGAGCAGCCCCTCGGTGGCGAACGTTCGCCCGTCGAAGCGCAGCGCCTTGATTGCGGCACGCCCGTCCGCGCGCACGGCGACAACGACCTCGAGACGTTTCTCGTTGCGCGCATCTTCCAACACCGGGCCGGTGCCCTCCGGGACGAAGTAGCTCTCCACCCCGTAGCTTAAAATCACCATCTCGCACCCCTCGGGGCATTCGTCGGCCGTGCCGTCGGCGGATGTCGAGTAGTGATTGACGACCACGGCCTTGACGAGAACTTCATCGGCGCCAAGGGCGGATGCGTCGGGCTTTGCGTGATAGACCGCGGTCGGCTGCCAGCGCGTGTCCTGTCCGGCGAAAATCACCCACACGATCTCCCGGTCGCTGAACGTATTGTCGCCGGCGACGGTCGCCACGTCGAAGCGGCTCGCCGCATAATTCAAGATCACGTAATCGCCGCGCAGGAGGTCGCGAGGGTCGACGGGTTCGGTCTCCAGCACGATCTCGCGGCCGTTCGCGAGGATCAGGGCGCGGTCCGCCAGGATCGCGCCGAGAGCCACAGTCTGCACGAGAACAATGAGCGCAATGCGCCAGCACGCAGACATGATCAATGCACTCCTTCGGGCTTCGGCCGCGTGACTTCACGCCGGACCCGTTCAAGGACGTAGGCCGCGACCAGGAACAGGACCCCGCCAACCGCAAACAGCGCAGATTGCTGGAGCATGGTACCGAACACCACAAAGTAGAGATAGATCACCTCAGCGCCGAACGCGACGAAGGCAAGGTTGACGGCGTAGGCGCGTTGGGTCCGCAGACCGTACGTCAGGAGCCATGCGACGAACACCAGATCGAGGCCGGCGTAGAGATAGTTCATCGACGGCCCCCCGCCTTCGCCCGCCGCACAGTTTGCGAGCGCAGCGCCGATCAACGCCAACGCGATCAATGCGTCGACCGGCGCGATCGCCTTCAGCGCGGCGCCGCTCAGCGCCATCGCCGCCACGACACCGCCGCATCCGAAGATGAGAAGGATCATCAGATTGCGTCCTGTTGCGTCATCCTCGGCGAACTGGAGGGTGAACACGACAAGCGTGAGAAAGAACAGGCCGTAACCGGCAATCAGCGCGCCGAACCGGGCGCCGAATTGGGGCGCGATCGCGCCCCCGAGCCACATGGCGAGCGCGAGTGTCATCATGAGCGCGATGAAGAAGGGAAACTCGGCGCCTGGCAACTCGTCCGCCAGCACCGCGCCGTTGGCGACGCTCCACGCCAGAAAAGCCAGCACGATAAGATGCGCGAGGGCATGAAAATTCAGGCTGCGCGCCAGCACAATCATCGCCGCGAGGGCAAGCAGGAACGGCGTATGCGTGACCCAGTCGTCCCCGATCGTGATGCCTCCGGACCAAACGCAAAACAGTATCATTGCCAGGACCGCGCAGCTGCGCGACGGCGCGGCCCAGGCCGCCAGATACATGCCGCACGCCCACAACAGGACGCCGTTCGGCCAACCTGCGTTGATATGATACATCTGCCCGATCAGCATGATCGCCGCGCCGAACAGCACCGAGCCCAGGAGCAGCGCGCCCTCGGCAAACACCGCCCGCTCGCGTTGCAGCAGAATATGTGCGCCGCCATAGGCGCTCCACATGAGCGCGAGCAGAATGCCAAGGCGGGCGACGCGCGGGAGCGCCTGCCAGTTCGCTCCGATGAAAATCGTGATCGCGCAGGCGATCAGGATTGTCCCGAGCATGAACAACATTCCGCTCAAGGAATAATGGCGCGCGGGCGGACCCGCATTCGCGCGCAGGGCGTCGAACTGATCGCGCCCGACCAGCCCTAATGCGGCCCACCGTTCCAGATCGATCTCAAGCTGCTTGAGATAGGCGCCTCGCCCCATTTTTTCCCCCGACACCGCGCTCGTCAGGCATTTAAACCATTTGGAAACACGAAAGCATCAAGATTAATCGAATATTGCGACGCACAAATAAAAACACATCGCGACGCACAACGGACCAGCAGGCACTTGTCGGGGCGCAAGTTTCGTCCCATCCTTTAAAAGTGCGTATGTGCGTGTTCCATAGTAAAAGCAAATCGCGGAGGATCTTATGACAGTCGCGAGCATCTTGAAGCACAAGGGAAACACCGTCGTTGCCGTCCAGCCGGGCGCCAGCTTGAGTGAGGCTGCGCGCGTGCTGCGCGAGAAACGCATCGGTGCGGTCGTCGTTCTGGGTGCCGGGCGTCGGGTCGTCGGCATTCTTTCGGAGCGCGATATCATCTCCGCGATCGCGGAGGCGGGGCACACGGCACTCGATTGCCCGCTCAATGATTTCATGACGGCGGATGTCAAGACGTGCCGGCTCGAGGATTCGATCCAGCATGTCATGGAAGTCATGACACGCGGCCGCTTCCGTCATCTCCCGGTGGTGGAGAATGGTGAGCTGGTCGGGCTCGTCTCGATTGGTGACGTCGTGAAACGCCGTCTCGACGAGGCGGCGCTGGAGACGGACTCGCTCAAGCGTTACATCGCTGCGGCGGGCTGAATTCCCAGCGCTGCAATACAATCGCGAATTGACGGCAATTCGCGATTCAGAGCATCCGCGCCCAGAGTGATGGTCTCTTCCGCCCGGTCGAAGTCCAGAAGGCTGATGTGGCCGACGTGGGGCGTGACCAGCACGTCGGGCGGGTCGCCGGCCATGCGCGAGCGCGATAGCCGGTCGAGGATGATATTGAGCGCGCTGAGCATGACCGAACTGAGGCCCGGGGTCTTGTCCCCGGCGCCGAAGATCTGGCGCATGATGAGACGGTCCGGCGTCTTGGTGCCGCGCCCGGCCGCTTCGCGGAAGACCGCGCCCTCATCGGCTTCGCCGCCTCTTTGAAGTTCGACAATCCCGCGCCCGAAAACCTCGGCATGAAGCGTGACGCCGATCACGACGCGTGCGCCGAGCGCGCGGCACACCGAGATGGGTACCGGGTTGACCAGCGCGCCATCGACCAACCAGGTTCCGTCCCTGAGAATCGGAGGAAAGACGCCTGGCAGGGCGTATGACGCACGTATCGCGTCGATCAGCGGCCCGTCGCGCAACCACACTTCATGACCGGTCGGCAATTCGGAACATACGGCCGCGAACGGCTTGGGGAGGTCCTGAATGTTCACGCCGCCGAAATATTCCTCCATCAGGCGCGCCAGGCGCTGGCCGCCGAGAAGACCGCCGCCGCCAAGACGAATGTCGAGATAGCCCATCATCCGCCGCTTGTTGAGCGAGCGCACCCAGGTTTCCAGCGTGTCGAGATGCCCGGCGAGATAAGCCCCGCCCACCAGCGCTCCGATCGACGAGCCACACACGATGTCCGGTTCGATGCCGGCCTGGGCGAGGGCTCGCAGAACACCGATATGCGCCCATCCGCGCGCGACGCCGCCGCCGAGTGCGAGCCCGATCGTCGGGCGCCGGGTTTTCAGGTTCGTGTTCATCTCAGGTCACGCTCTCACACTTTGGGGCTTCCGAACCCGCGTCTTCGTCTCAGTTCAGCATCTTATGCAGATCAACGCTGCTCTCATTGCCAATCCGTTCAAATGTGGTTTTAAGCCACGCCTCGGCGGTGCGGTGACCGACACCGTGCTGGTATTGGAGGAATTTCCACTCGGTGTTGAGCTTGCTCGCCGCTTCCAGCTTCGCCATTTCAGCGTCGTTGTGAATGATGTGCATGCGAATGTCCTGGTACCGCGTCTTGTCGAGCCGGTCCTCCTTGATCAGCCGCGACACGAAATCGATTGCGCGCAGCTCTCGGAGCAAGCTGGCATTGAACGTGATCTCATTGATCCGCTCCACGATCTCCTGCGCCGTCTTGGGCGTTCCCTTGCGATGGAACGGGTTGATCTGGACCAGCACGACATCCTGGCAATGAGAGCCGTAAAATAGCGGCCAGAGCGAGGGATTGCCCATGTACCCGCCGTCCCAGTAGGGCTCGCCATCAATTTCGACCGCTTTATAAATATGCGGCAGGCATGCCGACGCCATTGTGACATCGAGCGTGATTTCCTTGTTCGAGAAGACGCGCGCAGTCCCGGTTTCCACATGCGTGGCCGTGATGAACAGATCGAGGCACGTGCAGGCCCGCACCGCCTCGAAGTCTACATATTTGTCAAGAATATCGCGCAAAGGATTGATATTGAAGGGATTAAGATCATAGGGCGAGAACATACGGCTCGCCACGTCCAAGGCGAGATAAGCGGGCGAGTTTTCCAGGCTCCAATTGCCGAGAAAAATATCCGCTGGGCTGCGCTGAACAGGGCTGAGCCACGAGGCGTGCGAGACCTGTTCCCAAAAACCCTGTAGCGCGCGCTTGGCACCGGCGACACCATCCTTCATGTAGCCGTCGGCCAGCACGACGGCATTCATCGCGCCGGCGCTGGTGCCGCTGATACTGGATATTTCGAGGCGGTCGTCGTCGAGCAGACGATCGAGCACGCCCCAGGTAAAGGCGCCGTGCGAGCCGCCGCCCTGGAGCGCGAGATTGATCGGCTTGCGTGCGGGCGCGTCTGGCGCCGCACCGGTCTTTGCCGGCATCAGGCCGTCCAGCCCCCGTCCATCGACAGCGGCGCGCCGTTGATCTGGCGGCCGGCGTCGCTCGCCAGGAAGAGCGCGAGCGCCGCAATCTCTTCTGTTGTGACGAATTCCTTGGTGGGCTGGGCGGCGAGGATGACGTCGCGCTTGACCTCTTCCTCGGAAATTCCGCGCGCCTTTGCGGTGTCCGGGATCTGTTTTTGGACGAGCGGCGTCAGCACATAGCCGGGGCAGATGGCGTTGACGGTGATGCCGAACGTTGCGCCCTCAAGCGCGAGCGTGCGCGTCAGGCCCAAAATGCCGTGCTTGGCCGACACATAGGCGGATTTGAACGGCGAGGCGGTGAGCGCGTGCGCGGACGCGATGTTGATGATACGGCCCCATTTGCGGGCTTTCATGTCGGCGAAGACGCCCTTGGACGTGTGAAATGCGGCCGAAAGATTGAGAGCGATGATGAGGTCCCACTTGTCGTCGGGAAATTCCTCGACCGGGGCGACATGCTGGATGCCGGCGTTGTTCACCAGAATATCGACGGCGCCGAACGCCGCCTTGGCCTCGGTCACGAGCCGCGCGACCTCGGCCGCTTTCGTCAGGTCGGAATCATTGTAGATCGTCTTTCCGCCCGCCTTTTCGATTTCGCCTTGCGCCTTCTTCATGTCCGTGAGATCGCCGAAGCCGTTGAAGGCGACATTGGCGCCTTCGCGCCCCAGCGCGGTCGCGATGGCCAGGCCAATCCCACTGGTCGATCCGGTGACGATTGCCGATTTTCCCTTGAGCATCGTAAGCCTTTCCGCCCGGGCTATGCGGGCCTGAATGATGGGGTCGGTCCCGAGAACATGGGCCGTGGGCAGGTGATCAAGGGAGGAGTCCGGCGGCCTCGCGTCACACCTTCTTGCGAAACGAATCGAGACTGACGACTTGCGCCGGCCCGTCGCTGGCCGTTTTTTCGGTATCGCCCGTACTCTGGCCGGAGGGGGCGTTCAGCGGGACCGGCTCTTCCGCCTCTTCGTCTTCGGCGCCATCTGGAACCGCAAACTCGAGACCGAACTGAACGCTCGGGTCGTAAAATCCCTTGATGGCGGCGAAGGGAATGTGGAGCTTTTCGGGAACCTGATTGAAGGTCAGGCCGACGTCGAAATAGTCGTCATGCACATCGAGGCCCCAGTATTGATGCTGAAGCACGATGGTCATCTCGTTCGGGTAGCGCGCTTTCAGCGACGGCGAGATGACGACGCCGGGATATTCAGTCAGGAACGCAATGTAGAAATGATGTTCGCCCGGCAGGCCCGATGTTGCGGCCACGCGCAGGGCATCCTTGAGCACGCTGCGCAGCGCGTTTTGCACCATCAAGTCGTAACGCATCAGATTTTGGGCCATGGCTCGCAGAAACTTTCGCGGACGGAGCGGACGTCGACCGTGACAGATTAGACGATCAAAGCTGGCGCCGTCGAGGTCGACTTTTACCGATCGCGCGGTGAGCCGAATCGAAACCGCGGGGCACAGATTTTTTTCGGAAGACGAAAGTGGGGGCTTCTGTTGCCCGGCGCCCCCTGGCCGCGCTTACCTAGAAACTAGGCAGCGAGTGCTACGGTGTTATCGTTCGCACTTAAGAGTCGGCCCGATAACGGCGGAACCATGCCGAGCAAAAGAAACATCTTTACACGCACGTCGATCCTATTTCGCCCCCATGGCGCCCGTCGGCAGGCTCTGTTCCTGACGCCGGGCTGATAATGGTGGAGGCGCCGGGTACCGCCCCCGGGTCCGCAACGCTTATTACATGCTCGTTTATCGCCATAGTCGGGCAAGCCCGACACACCGAATATAGGGACTGCCGGGGCCCATGGAAAGGGCGGCACGCCATGCGGCCGATTCCCCTTACATCCCCGGCGGTTCCTGATTAAGCTGCCGCCGAGTCGCATATTCCTCAAAGAAACGGGCCGCTGTGCAGCAATATCTCGCTCTTCTCGACCATGTGCGCCATCACGGGACCGCCAAAGGCGATCGGACCGGGACCGGGACGTTGAGTGTGTTCGGCTGGCAGATGCGCTTCGATCTCGCCGCCGGCTTTCCGCTCGTGACGACCAAGAAGCTGCACTTCAAGTCGATCGTGCACGAGCTGTTGTGGTTTCTGGCCGGGGATACCAACATCGCGTATCTCAATGCGCACGGCGTTTCGATCTGGGACGAGTGGGCCGACGAGCGCGGCGATCTGGGGCCCGTCTATGGCGCCCAATGGCGCTCCTGGCCGACCCGCGAAGGCGGGGTTGTCGACCAGATCGCGCAGGTCGTTTCCGACATCAAGGCCACCCCGGACTCGCGCCGGCTGATCGTTTCCGCGTGGAATGTCGCCGACATTCCACATATGGCGCTGGCGCCATGTCATTGCCTGTTCCAGTTTTATGTCGCCGAGGGAAAACTCTCGTGTCAGCTCTATCAGCGCTCCGCGGATATCTTCCTGGGCGTGCCGTTCAACATCGCGTCCTACGCGTTGCTGACGCTGATGGTGGCCCATGTGACGGGGCTCAAGCCCGGCGAGTTCATTCACACGCTGGGGGACGCACATCTTTATCTCAATCACCTGGAGCAGGCGGACCGGCAACTCGTTCGCCCGCCGCACCCGCTCCCGCGCGTGACGCTCAGCCGCGATGTGCGCGATATTTTCGAATTCCGCTACGACGACATTCACCTTGCGGATTACCACTCGCACGGCGCCATCAAGGCGCCGGTTGCGGTGTAATCGCCATGCGCCTTTCCCTCATCGTGGCCGTTGCGGACAATGGCGTTATCGGGCACGCGGGAAAAATGCCGTGGCATCTCCCGGCGGATTTGAAACACTTCAAGGCTCTCACGCTTGGAAAGCCCGTCATCATGGGCCGCAAGACCTATGAGTCGATCGGAAAGCCGCTGCCGCAACGTCAGAACATCGTGGTGTCCCGGCAAGCCGATTACGTGGCGACAGGGGCCCGCGTGGTGCCGGATTTCGAGAGCGCGTTGTGGGCGGCCGCAGACGTCGAGGAGACGATGATCATCGGCGGTGCGGCGCTTTATGGCGAAGCTTTGGCGGTCGCCGACCGGATCTACTGGACCGAGATTCACGTGGCGCCGCAGGGCGATACCCATTTTCCGCCGTTCGAGCGTGCGCAATGGCATGAGACGTCGCGTCAGGACTTTCCCGCCATCGGCGAGCAGCCCGCATACAGCTTCGTATGTCTGGAGCGCGGCGGCGACGGGGCGGCCACATAACGCGTGCCCCGCAGGCCGTTGTCGTGCACGATCTACCGATCGAAACATTGTGACGGGCCATCTTTCGCTCCGCGAAATTGAACGTCCGCTGAATGTGAGCACATGCGGAATACAAAAAATTCGCTTTGAATTCTTTGTGCTAGTGAATAAAACCGCTGGTGTTCAGTTTAAGAAAGGGGGCGGCCAACGCCCCGGGGTGCGTAAATTCCCAAATCCATCTGCAATCAGAGGCGCCGTTCGGAACGAACGGCGACCAGGAGGAGAAGACTATGATTCGCTCGAAGCTATTTATGTCTGTCGTCGCCGCTGGTGTAATGATCGCCGGCGCAGCATTTGCCGGCAAAATGGATCCGACGATCGGCAACACCGTCATCATGACCCGCGCCGATGGCTCGGTGTATGAGTTCCGCCATGCCGCCGACGGCACGATCGCCTGCACGTGGCCCGATGGCAGCGTCCAGACCGGCAAGTGGGTCGAAGAGGGGGATAAGGTCACGGAAACATCCGACCTGGACGGCAAGGCGTATGTCTACGACATCAGCGGCCCGGAGCGTAAGGTTGGCGAGAGCTGGGATGCGACCGACTGGGAAGGCCAGCCCGCTCACTTCGAACTGAAGGCCGGTCAGTAGTCGCCAGGCTGAAAGATCGAGCCGGCTGGATCACGGTCCAGCCGGCTTTTTTTATGCGCGTAGCACCGCCGATTCTGCATGTGATGCCGCGCGCGGAAGGGTGCGAAATAACTCTGTATACAGAACATGTCTTGGCCGCCCCAAGGCGTCTCGCAAGTCTGAACCCCCGATGAATGTTGTAGAATTGTCGCAAAAACTTTGGGCTTTCCCAATCCTTTTGAGTTGAGTAGAAGTATGGGCCGCCGCTACATGGTTAAAACGACCGGGGCGGCTTCCGCACGCAAGCAAAGTCAAGCGCCGCGGGATTGGTGAGGGAATATTCTGGGAGGTCATAATATGCTTCGTTCAAAATTGTTTCTCGGTGCGTTGGCGGCAGGCATGCTGGTTGCCGGTGCTGCATTTGCTGCTGTCGATCTTTCCGCCACTTACGGCAACACGATCACGTGGACCGATGCGGCCGGCAGCAAGACCGTATTCTGGCTGATGGGTGACGGCACGTTCACGGCCAAGGCCCCCGGCGGCGAAGCCAAGCACGGCACGTGGGAAATCTCGGGCACGCAGTTCTGCGGTACGTATGACGGCGAGACCGCGAAGAACTGTATGGAAGTTCCCCATCCCGATCAGGCTTGGGTTGTCGGCGAAAAGACACCCGGCAAGAACTTTGATGGCGGCGACATCACGATCGAAGTTTCGCCTGGCCAGACCGGCATGTAATTTGTGCGTCAGGGGGCCGGGCGGTTTCGCGACCGGTTCGTGATCTCCTGAAGATACGGCGTATCGCATTGTAGACGAGGCTGCTGGAACATCTCCAGCAGCCTTTTTTCATGCTTGGTTTGTGTGGCTAGGGCAGGACCGAAATCTTCGGCGGTGTTCGGCGGGCGGCTGAAAGTGCGCTCAACGTTTCGGTCGCTATCGCAAGATATGCCTGTGCCTCGGGGCCTCCGGGCTGGCTTGCAACGATCGGGCGTCCCGCGTCGGACGTCTCGCGAATGGAAGGGACGAGCGGAATCTCGCCCAGGAACCGCACGCCGAGAGTCTGCGCCGTTGTACGCGCGCCGCCATGTCCGAAGATGTGGCTGGTCTCACCGCAATGGGGGCATACGAACATGCTCATGTTTTCGACGATGCCGAGAATAGGCACTTTGGTCTGCTGAAACATCGCCAGACCTTTGCGCGCGTCGATCAGCGCCAGATCCTGCGGAGTGGATACAACCACCGCACCGGCCAGCGGGACACGCTGCGCCATCGTGAGCTGGGCGTCTCCGGTGCCGGGCGGCATGTCCACCACGAGGATATCGAGCGGGCCCCAGTTGACCTCGCCCAGCATCTGCGTGAGAGCGCTCATCACCATCGGGCCGCGCCAGATCATCGGCGTGTCCTCGCCGACCAGCGAGCCGATCGACATCGCCTTGAGGCCGAAGGCTTCCATCGGCTCGATTCGCTTTCCGTCCGTGCGCGGCTTCCCCGTAAGGCCGAGCAGGCGCGGCACGGAGGGTCCGTAGACATCGGCGTCGAGCAGGCCGACGCTCTTGCCGAGGGCGCTCAGTGCAAGCGCCAGATTGACGGCGAGCGTTGATTTGCCAACGCCGCCCTTGCCACTCGCCACGGCGATGATTGCGTCAACTCCGGGGATAGGCTGTGCCGGCGCAGGGCCATGCGCGGGCCGCACAGGGGGTGCCGGCGCCGACGTGGAGCGGTGCGCGGTGAGGACCGCTGTGACATTGGCGGCACCGGCAAGTGCGGACACCGCCCTCACGCAGGCCTCGCGCAACGGCTCTGCGGCCGCCCCGCGAGTCGGTTCCACTTCGACTGTAAATCCCACGTGGCCGTTCTTGATCACCAGACCTTTGATGATCCCGCTTGAAATGACGTCGTGGCCGCTTGCGGGATCTATGACCCGTCCAAGCGCCGCAGTGACGGAATCGCGTGTCAATTCGCTCATCAAACCTCGACCATATTGTTGCCTGTGCGGTTGAATTTCACAGTGTCGGTGCCAAATGCGTTATGGGACAGGGGGTTGCCATTCGTTGCGCATGCGCGCTCTCTGTCATATAACCGCAGCGCTCCGCCGAATCCATTGCATGAGGGTCATTCGGAGTGAAACAAATTCAAAAGGAAAGGGCGCGCTATGCCGTGGAGCAATCAAGGCGGCGGTTGGCAAGGGGGTGGCAATCGTGGCCCCTGGAGCCAGGGACCGTCAGGCGGATCGCAACAACCCGATCTTGAGGACCTGCTGAAACGCGGCGGCGATCGCTTTCGGCGCGCGATGCCGGGAAAGTTCGGGAGCGGCGGTATCGGGATCTTGATCCTGATTGCGCTGGTTGGCTGGCTGATGTCCGGGTTCTATCAGGTTGCGGAAGGCGAGCGCGGCGTTGAAATGCGATTCGGCGCGTTTTCGGACCTGACGGCGCGCGGCCTTAACTACCACTGGCCGTACCCCATCGAAACGGTCAAGGTTGTCAATGTCGATCAGGTGCAAAAGGTCGACGTGGGCTTCGAGGAGATCAACGATATCGGGCGCAATACGATCGTGCGCGATCAGCCCGCCGAGAGCTTGATGCTGACCGGTGACGAAAATATCGTCGACGTCGACTTCAACGTGTTCTGGAATATCAAGAACGCGCCCGACTACGTCTTCAACGTCAAGGAGCCCGACTTGGCGATCAAGGCGGTTGCGGAGAGCGCGATGCGCGAAGTCGTCGGAAGAAATCTGTCTGTTGAGATCAAGGAGGACGGCACCTCCGGCGCCAGCCTGATCGAGCTTCTTCAGACCGAGAAACGAAATGCGACGCAGGACGAGGTTGAACGCCTCATCCAGGAAGCTCTCGACAACTACGGTGCCGGAATCAATATTACGCAGGTCCAGCTGCAGAAAGTTGATCCGCCGGCGGAGGTGATCGAGGCGTTTCGCGATGTTCAGGCTGCGCGTGCTGACAAGGAGCGCATCACGAACGAGGCACGCGCCTACGCCAACAAGGTAGTTCCCGAAGCGCGCGGCGACGCGGAACAGATTCGAAAGCAGGCCGACGGCTATCGCGAGCAGACAATCGCGCAAGCGACCGGTGAGGCGCAGCGCTTTTTGTCGGTCTACGAACAATACCGCAATGCCAAGGACGTGACGCGGCGCCGTATGTATCTTGAAACCATGGAGAAAGTATTCGGAAAAGCCAACAAGGTCATTCTCGACCCCAAGGCCGCCGGTAGCGGTGTCGTGCCGTATCTCCCCTTGAACGAGCTCAAAGCAAAGGAGCCCACGCAATGAAAACGATCCAGCTTGCAGGCGTGATCATTGCCGTTGCGGCGCTCTTCATAGCCGCCAACTCGTTCTACACCGTTCAGCAGACCCAATACGGGCTGGTGCTTCAGTTCGGAGAGATCAAGCAGGTCAAGAGCAGCCCCGGGCTTTACGCGAAGATCCCGCTGGTTCAGTCGATCGAGCATATCGACAAGCGCATCTTGATGGTCTCCATGAGCCCGGCCGAGGAAATCATCCTGTCCGATCGCAAGCGTTTGGTGGTGGACGCGTTTGCCCGGTTCAAGGTCAGTGATCCGATCAAGTTCTATCGTGCGGCAGGGACGGAGGCGAAGGCGATTCCGCTTCTGCAGAAAGCCATGTCGTCCGTCACATTGAACCTGCTCGGTACGCAACCTCTTTCGGCCGTGCTCTCCGACAAACGCGCGGCGCTGATGGTCGAGATTCGCGACAGTATGAATCGGCAGGCGGAGAACTGGGGTATCGACGTTGTCGACGTGCGTATTCGCCGCGCCGACCTGCCCGAGGCCAACAGCCAGTCGATCTATAAGCGGATGCAGACCGAACGTCAGCAGGAAGCTGCGCGGATCCGTGCCGAGGGACAGGAAGAGGCCTTGAAGGTGCGCTCCGAAGCGGATCGCAAAGTCACGGTCACGATTGCGGAAGCGCGCCGCGATGCCGATATCCTGCGCGGCGAGGGCGAGGGGCAGCGCAACAAGATTTTCGGCAATGCCTATGGACAGGATCCCGATTTCTTCGATTTCTACCGCTCGCTCAAGGCCTACGAGGCCGCCCTTCAGCCCGGAGAAACGACCTTTATTCTTGAGCCGGAAAGCGACTTTTTCCGTTATTTCGGGGATGCGGCAAAACCTGCGAAATAGCCGCCGCCTCAATTCGTCCATATTCGCGCGGGATGTAGTTGCCCGGGAACAGACCGCGCGTATTGAGAGTCTCAAATGGATGAAGTCGCGGCCATTGTGGTTCAGTCGAGCGACACAGCGCCAATTGACGGCGCGATCAATTTGCCACCCAGGAGAAGTCCTTTGTTGAACAAGTTATCGACGGTCGGTTCGCCCGCGCGCGGAGTGGTGCGCCTCTTCGCAGTTTTGGGCTTTATGGTTACGCTTGCGGCGTCTGCGCCGTCGTTTGCCCAGGACACACGTTCGGCACCGGTGAGCTTCGCCGATCTTGCCGAGAAGCTTTCTCCGGCGGTCGTCAACATCGCCACCACCCAAACGTTGCAGCAGCAGTCCGGCGACGGGCTCCAGATGCCTGAATTTCCTCCCGGATCGCCGTTCGAGGAACTGTTCAAGGATTTTCTGGAGAGGAACGGGCAGGGCAGCAATGGCCCGCCGCGCAAGGTGACCTCACTGGGATCGGGCTTTGTCATCGATCCGAGCGGCATCATCGTCACGAACAATCACGTGATCGAGGGCGCCGACGTCATCACCGTCAATTTTACCGACGGGCGTTCGCTCCAGGCTGAGCTCGTCGGCAAGGACGACAAGGTGGATCTGGCGGTTCTGCGTGTGAAGTCGGACCAGCCGCTGCCGTTCGTCAAATTCGGCGACAGCGACAAGGCGCGGGTTGGCGACTGGGTGCTGGCCATCGGCAATCCCTTCGGGCTTGGCGGCTCCGTAAGCGCGGGCATCGTCTCGGCGCGTAACCGCGACATCAATGCCGGTCCCTACGACGACTTCATCCAGACGGACGCCGCGATCAACCGAGGAAACTCGGGAGGTCCGCTCTTCAACATGAATGGCGAAGTCGTCGGCATCAACACAGCGATCATCTCACCCTCGGGCGGTTCGATCGGGATTGGCTTTTCGGTCCCCTCGCAGGTCGCGCAGCCGGTCGTCGAGCAGCTCATGCAGTATGGCGAGACGCGCCGCGGCTGGCTTGGCGTCCAAATTCAGAGCGTGACCGACGACATGGCCGAAGCCCTGGGGCTCGCCAAGGCGCAAGGGGCCCTCGTTGCCAGCGTCACCGAAAAAGGTCCGGCCGCCAGTGCCGGCCTCAAGACGGGCGACGTGATCGTGAAGTTCGACGGTCATGAGGTTGCCGATATGCGTGCGCTGCCACGTCTCGTTGCGGCCACGGAGATCGGCAAAACCGTTGATGTAGAGGCGGTCCGCGACGGCAAGCCGAAGACCTACAAGGTGAAGATCGGCAAGCTGGAAAGTGAAACTCAGGAGGCATCGGTCGTGCAGCCCGGCCAGTCCGTGACGCCCGGCGCGCCGGAAAAAGGGGCCACCAGCCTCGGCCTGACCCTCACCCCGCTGACCGCTGAGATCCGCGATCGGTTTCAGATTCCGGCCGAAACGCGCGGCGTGCTGGTCTCTGCCGTCGACCCCAAGAGCCCAGCGGCCGAAAAAGGCGTGCAGCCCGGCGACGTGGTCGTCGAGGTGGGTCTCGAACCGGTCTCGACCCCCGAAGACGTCATCAAGAAGGTGAAAGCGCTGGAGTCGAGCGGCAAGAAATCCATCCTGCTGCTGCTCAGCCGCCAGGGCAATATCGAGTTTGTGCCGGTTCCGGTCGGCAAATAAGCCCGCCGGCGACAATCGCCTCGGTCGCGCAATAATCAGTCCAGGCCCTTGCGGGTCCGGACTGATTGCGTAACGGAACCTCGCCGCACGCCCGCCGGGATGCGGCACTGGTCGAAGGTCCGGCCCTAGTCTTTGAAATCGGCGGCCGCGTAACCCTGCAGGTAGAGCAGGGCAGTCAGATCACCATGATCGATGCGCGCGCCGGCGGCCGCCGCCACCACAGGCTTCGCGTGAAAGGCCACACCGAGGCCGGCCTCCTCGATCATCGCAAGGTCATTGGCGCCGTCGCCGACGGCGAGCGTCGCGTCCGCCCCGAGCCCCCGCTTCTCGCGCGCGCCGAGCAGCGTCGCGAGCTTGGCCTCCTTCCCCAGAATGGGCTCCGCCACCTTGCCGGTGAGTTTGCCATTCTCGACGAGCAGGACGTTTCCATGATGAACGTCAAAACCGGCCGCATGCGCGACCTTCTCCGTGAAGAACGTGAAGCCGCCGGACACCAGCACCGTGTGCGCGCCGTGGGCCCGCATCGTGGCGAGCAGTGTGCGCGCGCCCGGCGTCAGGTGAACGCGCGCGCGGTACACCTCCTCCAGGCGCGCCTCCGGCAGTCCCTCAAGCAGCGCAACACGCTCACGCAGGGCCGGCTCGAAGGCGAGTTCCCCGCGCATCGCCCGTTCCGTGATCGCGGACACCTGATCCTTCAGGCCCAGCAGGCCGGCGATCTCATCAAGGCATTCGCAGGTGATGATCGTGGAATCCATATCCGCGACGAGGAGCATCTTGCGCCGCCCCTGTGCGGGCAGGACATTGACGTCGAGCGGGTGCTGCCCGAGTACGGCAGCGACGGCCTCGCGGGCTGCGCGCGGTTCGGCGGCGGCAAACGGGAGGTCCACAGCGATCTTCGGCGCCAGGCGAACGGCCGCACCCACCCGCGCGCCGGCCCCTTGAAGCGCATGGGCAGCCTGTGCGACCACCTCGTCGCTTGCGGCGGCAGCTTTCGGGTTGGCGATGAGGCTGAGAATGTTGTCCATAGTCACCTGACACGAACGGGGCGGGAACCGTGAAGGCGATCCTTATTGCAGGCGCGACGGCGAGCGGCAAGTCGCGGCTCGCCGTCGAATTGGCGAAGCGCCTCGACGGCGCGGTCATCAATGCGGATTCAATGCAGGTGTACCGCGAGCTGCGGGTGTTGACGGCGCGCCCCTCGCCCGACGATGAGGCGCGCGTCCCTCATCATCTTTACGGGCATGTCTCGGCTGCAGATTCTTATTCGGTTGCGCGCTGGCTGCGCGATCTGGAACGTGTCCTTGGCGAGGTCCGCGCCGCCGGGCAACGTCCGATCGTTGTCGGCGGGACCGGGATGTTTTTCACGGCGGTAACCGAAGGCCTCGCGGACGTTCCCGGCATTCCGGCTGCCACACGTACGCGAATCCGCGAGGCTCTCAAGACAAGCGGCGCCGAGGCGCTCCACGCTGAACTCGCAGTGAAGGATCCCGCGATGGCGGCGCGTCTGCGCGCGACCGATGGCCAGCGCATCGCCCGCGCACTGGAGGTGATCGAGAGCACCGGCCGATCGCTGGCCGTTTGGCAAGGCGGCGGGACGCCGCCCCTGATCCCGCTACAGGACGCCGACGCCTTCCTGCTCGAGCTCGACCGCAAGGATCTTTACGCGCGGATTGACACGCGCTTCGTGCAGATGATCGGCCAGGGCGCGCTCGATGAGGCACGCGCTTTTGCGGATCGCCGGTTCGACCCGGATGTTCCGGCGTCCAAGGCACTCGGGTTGCGCGCCCTGATCGAGGCGGTCGAGGGACGCTCCACCCTCGACACGGCGGTCGCGACCGGGCAAATCCAGTCGCGGCACTACGCCAAACGCCAGTTGACGTGGTTCCGCAACAGATTTATTGCGTGGAACCATATAATTACGCAAGATTTAGAAAGAATGATGGAAGAAATCTTTTCAGTTATGGCGCTAAAGGGTTGACGGGGCGTTTTCGGGCCGATAGTGTGCCGCGCTCTCGAAGGCCATTTCGCACCTGCGAGCATGAGTGCGGTGGCCTATTGGTATGGAAGGGATTTGAGTGATGTCTGGGACGGCGGCTCTTGACTTGACGGGCGCACAGATTGTGCTGCGGGCGCTGGCCGATCACGGCGTCGACACCATCTTCGGCTACCCCGGCGGCGCGGTGCTGCCGATTTATGACGAGATCTTCAAGCAAGAAAAGGTCCGCCACGTGCTGGTCCGGCAGGAAGGCGGGGCGCTCCACGCGGCGGAAGGCTATGCGCGATCGTCGGGGAAACCCGGGGTCGCACTGGTGACCTCTGGCCCAGGCGCTACCAACGCGGTGACCGGCCTGACCGATGCCTTGATGGATTCGATCCCGCTTGTGTGCCTGACCGGGCAGGTCGCAACCCACCTGATCGGCTCTGACGCGTTCCAGGAGTGCGATACCGTCGGCATTACGCGCGCCTGCACCAAGCACAATTATCTCGTGAAGAGTGCCGCGGACCTGCCGCGCGTTCTCCACGAAGCGTTCTATGTCGCGACCAGCGGACGGCCCGGGCCGGTCGTGGTCGATATTCCCAAGGACGTTCAATTTGCGACCGCGCCCTATACCGGTCCGGCCAATGTGCGCCATCGCACCTACCAGCCGCGCCTGAAGGGGGATCTCGATGCGATCAAGGCGGCCGTCGAGCTGCTCGCGCAGGCCAGGAAGCCGGTCCTCTACACCGGCGGCGGCGTGATCAATTCGGGTCCCGCGGCAAGCCGTCTGCTGCGCGAGCTTGTGCGCCTCACCGGCGTTCCGATCACCTCGACGTTGATGGGTCTGGGCGCGTTTCCGTCGAGCGACCCGCAATGGCTTGGGATGCTCGGGATGCACGGCACTTATGAGGCGAACTGGGCGATGCACGATTGCGACGTCATGATCGCGATCGGTGCGCGCTTCGACGACCGGATCACCGGCCGGCTCGATGCGTTTGCGCCGAACTCAAGGAAAATTCACATCGATATCGATCCGTCCGCGATCAACAAGAACGTGATGGTGCAGGTCCCGATCATTGGTGATGTCGCGCATGTGCTGGAGGATCTGATCCGTTTGTGGAAGGCTGGCGGCCATCGGCTCGACGACACTGCGCTCAAGGCCTGGTGGGGCCAGATCGGCACGTGGCGCGCCAAGAAATCGCTCTCCTACAAGGATTCAAGCACGGCGATCATGCCGCAAAAGGCGGTCGAGCGGCTGTTCGCCCTGACCCGTGAGCGTGATCCGGTCATAACGACCGAGGTCGGTCAGCACCAGATGTGGGCTGCCCAGCATTTCGGGTTCGACAAGCCCAATCGCTGGCTCACCTCCGGCGGTCTCGGTACGATGGGATATGGCCTTCCGGCTGCAATCGGCGCGCAGATGGCCAACCCGGACAAGCTCGTGATCGACATTGCCGGCGACGCCTCGATCCTGATGAACATCCAGGAGCTGTCGACGGCGGTGCAGTACCGGCTGCCTGTCAAGGTGTTCATCCTCAACAACCAGTATATGGGCATGGTTCGTCAGTGGCAGGAGCTTCTGCACGGCAACCGCTACTCGGAGAGCTACACAGAGGCACTGCCCGATTTTGTCAAGCTTGCCGAAAGCTTCCACGCCAAGGGCTTTCGCGTAACGCGTCCGCAAGACCTCGATCAGGCGATCATCGATATGATCGAAACGCCGGGCCCCGTGATTGTCGATTGCGTGGTCGAGCAGCTGGCCAACTGCTATCCGATGATCCCGTCGGGCCGTCCGCATAACGAGATGCTCCTAGGGCCCGACGAGGAAAAGGTCGAGGTGTCCGAAGAGGGCAAGATGCTGGTGTGACGCCGGGAGATGATCCATCCTGCCGACCGTGAGGTTTGTTTTTTTGATTTGGAGGCGTGATGCCACCGCGTGTTGAACAGCCTATCGAGCGCCATACGCTCGCCGTCCTTGTCGATAATGAAGCGGGCGTTCTTGCGCGCGTGGTCGGCCTGTTTTCGGGGCGGGGCTACAATATCGAGACGTTGACGGTCGCGGAAATCGATCCGGGTTCGCACACCTCGCGCATCACGGTCGTGACGCGCGGCACACCGCTGATCGTCGAGCAGATCTGTGCGCAGCTGGAGCGGCTTGTGCCGGTGCAACGCGTGATCGACCTCAGCGTCGGCCCGCCCTGTGTCGAGCGCGAGATGGCGCTCATCAAGGTGGCAGGGACCGGCGACAAGCGGGTCGAGGCGCTGCGCCTGTCGGAGGCATTCCGCGCGCGCGTTGTGGATACCACCCACAGCTCGTTCATTTTCGAGCTCACCGGCGCGACCGACAAGATCGATGCGTTCGTCAATCTGATGAAGCCGTTGGGGCTGATCGAGGTCTCGCGCACCGGTGTCGTGGCCATCCAGCGCGGCCCGGAGGGGATGTGAGGGCCACCCACTACTGCGAACGCCAATTTCTTGGCATGATCGGGGCCGTTGATCCACGCGGAGAACGGTTATGGGACAGTGTGCCGGTTTGTCGTTGGCGGCTGGGCTGGCCGTCGCTCTGCTTGGGACCGCAGCGTCGCGGGCTGACGATTGCGACGCGCGCTGTGGGTCGTCTTATTGCGGTGCAACTGATGAGGCGAGCGCCTGGAAATGTGACGACGACCGGCGTAGCTGCATCGCCAGCTGCCTCAATGAGCAGAGCAACGGCGGCACCACCGGTGGAAACTCATCAGGTGCAGCGCGCGCGACCCAGTACGGGGCGATCGCTTATTCCGCAGCTACCGGCGGTTACGGCTTCACCTACAATTACGCCAACGATACCGGCGCGCAACGTGACGCCGTCGCCTATTGCGAGCAGGACGCGCGCAACGCAGGCGACTGCAGGGTCCTCGTCTCCTTCCACAACAATTGCGGTGCGCTCGCCCGTGCCTCGGAGGGAACCTACGGGGCGGGATGGGGCGATGGCCAGCAGGGCGCGGCGAACGAAGCGCTCAGGATCTGCGCCCAGTACGGCGGCAAGGACTGTCAGGTTCTGCGCACCGTCTGCAATGGTGGTTAAGCGCGGAAATGTCACGAAATCTATTGCAGCCATTGGGGTTTTGCGCCATGGCTTCGGCCTGAATTCAAGAGGGAGTGTTTGAGATGCGCGTGTATTACGACCGCGACGCGGACGTCAACTTAATCAAGGGAAAGAAAGTCGCGGTCATCGGCTATGGCAGCCAGGGCCACGCCCATGCGCTGAACTTGCGTGACAGCGGTGTCAAGGAGGTCGCGGTTGCGCTGCGCGCCGGTTCGGCGACCGCCGCGAAGGCCGAAGGTGAAGGCTTCAAGGTGATGACGCCCGCAGAGGCCGCCAAGTGGGCCGACGTGATGATGATGGTGACACCGGACGAGTTGCAGCGCGGCATCTGGGAAAGCGAGTTGCGCGATAACATGAAGCAGGGTGCGATCTTGCTCTTCGCACACGGCCTTAATGTACATTTCAACCTGATTGTTCCGCGTAAGGATCTTGACGTCGCGATGGTCGCGCCCAAGGGGCCCGGGCACACGGTGCGCGGCGAATATCTCAAAGGCGGCGGGGTGCCCTCGCTCATCGCAATCGCTCAGGATGCAACCGGGAACGCGCACGATCTGGCACTGTCCTACGCGTCGGCCATCGGCGGCGGCCGTGCGGGAATCATCGAGACGTCGTTCCGCGAGGAATGCGAGACCGATTTGTTCGGTGAACAGACGGTCTTGTGCGGCGGGCTGGTCGAATTGATCCGCGCCGGTTTCGAGACGCTGGTCGAAGCGGGCTATGCGCCGGAAATGGCGTATTTCGAGTGTCTGCACGAGGTGAAGCTGATCGTCGACCTTATCTATGAGGGCGGCATCGCGAACATGAACTACTCGATCTCCAATACCGCCGAGTACGGAGAATATGTGACCGGTCCGCGTCTCATCACGCCGGATGTAAAAGCGCGCATGAAGGAAGTTCTGACCGACATTCAAGAAGGCCGCTTCACGCGCGACTGGATGCTTGAGAACCAGGTCGGCCAGACCAGCTTCAAGGCGATGCGGGCCAAGTCCGAGCAGCATCCGATCGAAGAGGTCGGGGCCAAGCTGCGCGGCATGATGCCGTGGATCTCGAAGAACAAGCTCGTCGACAAGGCGCGCAACTAATCCGCCTCGACCGTGCCAAGGCAAGGCGCTCCCGATCCCGGGAGTGCCTTGCCGCCCTTCGCTCCATTTGAGCGTTGCGTCTTGCCAATCCCGGCCAACTGCCTCACGGTTTGGCAAAACGAAGGGAGCGAGGCGCATATGCCCCATTACGGCGATTATCAAAACGAGATCTATGGTGCCGGTTTGTCCGGCGTGGTTCCGCGGCTGCCGGTCGACTTCGCGCTGCTCGAACAACGCGCTTCGGCGGCGCTCCCGCCGGCGATCTTGTCCTATCTGCAAGGGGGCTGTGGCGACGAGTTTACCCAGCGCCACAATGCCAGCGCGTTCCATCATTGGGGCCTCATCCCACGGATGATGGTCGATTGCACCACGCGCGACCTGTCGGTCGAGCTATTCGGATTGAAGCTGCCGACGCCGTTGTTCATGAGCCCGATCGGAATCAACGGCATTGTTACGCAGGATGGGCACGGCGACCTCGCGGCCGCGCGAGCGTCGGCGGCAACGATGGTGCCGATGATCGCATCGACTCTTGCCAACGACCCTCTTGAGAAGGTTGCGTCCACGCTGGGGCATTCGCCGGGTTTTTTTCAGCTCTATACACCAAAGGACACGGCGCTCGCCGAGAGTCTCGTCCATCGCGCGGAGGCTGCGGGGTTCAAGGCGATCGTCGTCACGCTCGATACATGGGTCACCGGCTGGCGGCCGCGCGATCTCAACGCCGCGAACTTTCCGCAGCTGCGCGGGCATGTGCTGACCAATTATTTTTGCGACCCGGTGTTCCGCAAGATGCTCGCCAAGCCGCCTGAGGAGGATATTGCCGCCGCGGTCGGTCAATGGGTGGCGACCTTCGGCAAAGTGCTGACATGGGCGGACATGCCGTGGCTGCGCTCGCTCACCAAACTGCCGATTGTGCTCAAGGGCATCTGCCATCCCGATGATGCGCGCCGTGCGGTCGACGAAGGGGCTGATGCAATCTATTGCTCGAATCATGGCGGGCGGCAGGCGAATGGCGGTGCCGCTGCGATCGATATGCTTCCCGCCGTGGTCGATGCCTCGGGCAAAACCCCAGTGCTGTTCGACTCCGGGATCCGGTCGGGAAGCGATGTCATCAAGGCATTGGCGCTCGGGGCCACGGCAGTCGGGGTGGGGCGGCCGTATGCATATGGGCTTGCGCTCGACGGTGCCGCGGGCGCTGCCCATGTTCTCAAGTCATTGCTCGCCGAAGCCGACCTGCTGATGGCGGTGAATGGTTTTCCGACGATCGCGGACGTTCGAAAGGCAGGGGTCCACCGCATCTAGCGGGCAGCGCTGAGCGTCCTTGGCCCCGATTTTATCGTTGCGCCTCATTCCCGCGTGACGGGTGCGTCCATGCCGGCTTTACAATCTGCGAGACGTGCGGTGCATCCTCGGCGCGGCCCGGCGCACAGGTGGTGAGCCATTGGGCGAACCAGACGTGTAGGTCCGGCCGGTCCGGGGCGTCGAACAGTTCGTCGAGGGCGAAGGCGTGCTCGGCGACCAGCCGCTCGGCGGCCCGTAGGAAGACGATATCTCCCCACGCGTGGCGGACGATCGTGAGGGTCGCCAGAAGTCCGAACTTCACGCGCTCGGGGGATTCCAGGCGCAAGGACGCGGCGACCTGGTCGACGAAGAGATGCCAGGAGGATGTCTCGTTCGTCGTGTGCTCAGCCATAACCACCCAGGTCGCCGCGTTGCCAATACGACGACTATAATGCGAATGAATATTAATTGCAAGAACGAGATTTGCTTTGGACGCTTCTCAGGCCCAGAAAAAAACGTCGTGGGATGGGGGTATATGGAGGGGCAGGGCTGGCTGGGGAATCGGATAAGCACCGGCATGAGGCGGTGCGTCAGCGGGTGGAGCCGATAGCGAGGGCGCGATGGCAACGTTACGACAATGGCAGGCGGGCAGGATGCATCACCCGGCGAACGGCGCAGCCGGGCTGGTTGCCTTTCGCCTCGCGGTCGGTGCGCTGCAAGGCACGGCCCTTTATGGATTGGAGAGCGCGGCAAAGGCGAGGCTGGCGCCGCTTGGCGATCCGTTCCTTGTTTCCGCACTCACGTCCGTTGCTTATCTCATTCCAGCGCTTTTGATCATCGGTGCCGGGACCATCCGTCCACGGATACTTTGCGTGTGGGCGATGGCCGCAACCCTGATTGCAGGCGGACTCGCGTATTACGCGAACTGGCGTGTGGCCGGCGAGGAGACGTTTCTGTTCGACCACTGGTCGACCCTCGTTCCGGCCGGTGCGGTGGTGCTGCTTATCCACGCGCTCATCGCCGGCGCGGCGGGCTTGGGGCGCCGGTTCCCACGCTACGCTGATTTCTTTGCAGCGCTCGCAAAGCTGCTCATTGTCGTGATGATCGCGCTCCTGTTCGTGGGGGCGGCGGAGGCCGTGCAGCACATCTGCAGCGAATTGTTCGAGGCTGTCGGCGTAAATGCGGTCGGCGACATTTTGCGAAGGCCATGGGTCCACTGGCCGCTCAATGTGATTGCCTTTGCGCTTGGCGCTCATGTGGTCGACCGACGCCCGAGTCTTGTTGCCGGTATCCGCACGCTCGCGCTGACGCTGCTCGGCGCGCTCATGCCGGTGATGGCGCTGATCTCGGTCTGTTTCCTTTGCGCGTTGCCTTTCACGGGCCTTGATCCCCTCTGGGACACAGGGAACGCTACGCCGATCGTACTCGTAGCGGCGTTGGTCCTCGGGCTGCTCGTGAACGCGGTCTACCAGGACGGGGCGCCCGAGCGCGCGCCGCACAACGTCGTCAGGGCCACGGCTCGCGTTGGCAGCATTGCGATGGCGGTCCTCGTTGCGATTGCGGCGTATTCGGTGTGGCTGCGCGTCACACAGTATGGCTGGAGTACGCAGCGCATTTTCGCCGTGGCCGCGATTGCCGTCGCGGCGTGGGTCAGCCTCGGTTATGCCGTTGCGGCGCCGGGCCGGTCCTGGATGAAAACGCTCCCCGCGACCAATTTCGGCGCCGTAGTCCTCGCGGTCACCGGTCTGCTGGCCCTGTTCACGCCCGTTGCCGACCCGGCTCGCCTGGCGGTGCGCGATCAGATACGCCGCGGCGCTGGTGACCTTGCACAACTCGATCTGAAATTTCTGCACTTCGATGGTGCGCGTTACGGGCGGGCCATACTGGACAAGATCGCCGCCGGTTCCGATCCGGCACTTGCAAAGCAGGCCGGCGACGTTGCGCAGCTGAAGTGGCGTTTTCAAAGCATCCCGCTCGACGAGGAGACCTTGCGCGCCAATATGACCGCTTATCCCACGGGTACGGCTTTGCCTGAGAACTTCCTGACGCAGGTCTGGTCGGCCACGGATTACTGGGAACTGCCGTACTGCTTGCGCACCGCGGCGCCCTGCGGGGCACGCCTTCTCAATCTCGACGACGACAAGGCCAATGAGATCTTGCTTTGGCCCGAGGACGGGATTCAGATTTTTCTGCTCGATGAAACGGAGTCGGGTTGGAAAATTGTGGGCGCGGTCTATACCGGTGCGTGTGCCGAACGCATAGCGGCCAATCTGCGCGCTGGCCCGCCCAAGCTGACCGTACCACGCTGGAAGAATCTGGAGCTTCTAGGAAACAGCGTGTCCATTGGCAGGGACGAGGGCGAGCTGCCTGAGACGGCGTGTCCGACCCGGGAAAGTGGCGGGTCCCGTGTCTACGAACAAGGATCGGTGATAATAAGGACGACCAACGACACCCAATCACCTTGACCTTTCGCTCCGCATCGTTTGGAATTATTCGAAGTCAAATTTGGAAGAGGCGGGTGGTATGGGGCTGTTCGATTTTTTGAAGCGCAGGCCGAAGACTGAGGTGTTGCCGCTTGGGGCGGTGCAGCCCGTCGCGGCGGCTCCCCCCAAGGCGCCCGCTAAAACAGACGTTGCCAAGCCATCACAGCCAGGGGGTGCCGTTATGTCGAGTGAAGGATTGCATGTGCCGCGCGAGCGGGTTTCCAAGCTGACGCTCAATCTGCATTATGCGATCTCGTCCTTGCGCGAGGAACTCGAGGCGGTCGACTGGTACCGCCAGCGCGCGGACGATTGCGATGATCCCGAGCTCAAGGCGATCTTGTTGCACAATATGAAGGAAGAGATCGAGCACGCCGGGATGGTACTTGAATGGATCCGCCGCAATGAACCGGCCTTCGACAAAGAGCTCAAGGAATATCTTTTTCAAGAAGGCCCGATCGTCGGTCGTGAAAAGGAAGTGATGGGTCGCAAATAGCGGCTTCGCTCCGGCGCCGATCCGTGTCACGATTGTGCAGCGCAGCGGGGGCGGCGCGGCGCGTGGCGAATCTGGGGGTTTCATGGAATATGCGTATCTGGCAGCTGGCCTCGTGCTTCTCGTGCTCGGGGCGGAGCTGCTTGTGCGCGGAGGCGTCGGTTTTGCCGAGCGACTCGGCATTTCCCAGCTTGTTGTCGGGCTGACCGTCGTTGCGTGGGGCACCTCGGCGCCCGAGCTTCTGGTCGCGCTTCAGGCGGCGCTTGGCGGCTCACCCGATATTACCCTCGGTAATGTGGTGGGCAGCAATATTTTCAACGTCCTCGCGATCCTCGGATTTACCGCGTTGATCCGTCCGATCCGCTGCGAACCGCGCGCGATCGTCCGCGACGCCACGGCCGGGCTGTTCGCGGCGGGTGCGATGTTCTGGATCGCCCTTCATAAGACGCATCTGTCATTCCTCAACGGGCTTTCGTTCATCGGTGCGCTGATCGTCTACTCGTTCCTCGTCTACGAGATGGAGCGTGGGCGCGCCACGGCCGCAAGCCGCATCCACGTTGAGGAAGTGAAGGTTCATGAGCCGATACCCAGCCGGCTGTGGCTCAACCTGGTTCTGATTGCGCTCGGCCTTGCCGGGCTGGTCGGTGGCTCGAAGCTGCTGGTTGACAACGCGGTCACGATTGCGCGTGTGTGGGGCGTCTCGGAAACGGTGATCGGCCTGACGCTGGTCGCGGCGGGAACCTCTGTGCCGGAGCTTGCCACGTCGGTTGTGGCGGCGGTTCGCGGGCATAGCGCGATCGCGCTGGGCAACGTGCTCGGCTCGAACATCTATAATCTGCTCGCGATCCTTGGCGTGACCGCAATGGTCACGCCGGTCCCGATCCCCCAGCGGGTGGCGAATTTCGATATCTACCTGCTGCTCGCCGTTGCGCTCGCGGCGATGGTACCGGTCTTTACCGGCGGGCGGGTCGGCCGCGTAATCGGTTTCGTATTTTTGTCGTTCTACGCCGTTTATGTCGGACTGCTACTGGGGCATTCGATCTGATCCCCGCCGCATCCCCGGTCAGAGCGCCGCTTCGATGATCTGCGCCTCGTGGCGCACCGGAAAGTTCACCGAGCGCGAAATAAAACAGATGTCATGCGCGTTCGCATGGAGCGCGCGTGCCTTAGCGGTGTCGGCACCTTTGGGGACCGTCACGACGGGGCGCAACAGCACGTCTGCGAACTGGCCGCCGCCTTTTTCCAGATGCATCGTACCCTGAGCGTCGTCGACATAGGCGATGACCGGGATACCCGCACGCGCCGCGAGCGCGAGGTAGCTCAGCATGTGGCACGACGCGAGCGCTGCGAGCAGCAGGTCTTCGGGATTGTGAACCGCCGGATCGCCGAGGAATGAGGGGTCGGCCGAGCCCTTCAGCGCGGATTTCCCCGGGATCTCCACCTCAAAAGCGCGCGAATAGGTGCGGTAGTCCTTCGCCGGTCCCTGTGCGGCACCGGTCCAAGTGAGGCGGGCAGCGTATGAATGATCGCTCATTTGGGGCTCCAAGGCTTGGATCGCGGGCTTGCTCCCCTTGAACCGGGCAGCGGTTTGCGCTACGTGATAGCACAATCTGGCGCCTTATGGTTCACCGGATGTTAGGTGCCGCCCGGTATTCTAGGGCGCACGACACAGAGGATCAGATGGATCGCGCGGTGGCAATCAACAGCGTAGCAGGAACGGGGCCGATGGCCGCCGGGCCCGCCGCCGTGCGCCTGCCGATCGCTGCACGGGGTCTCCTCCTTATTGGCCCCTGCGTGCCGCGGACCCGCTAGGGACCGGCATTCAGGGGAGCTCGGCCGCCGAGCACCAGCCCGGATGGGCGACCCAAATAAGGACACCGTTTATTTAGGACCCGAGACCCATGACCTCTTATGACCCCAACCGCGTTTTGATATTCGACACCACCTTGCGCGACGGCGAGCAATCTCCCGGCGCCTCCATGACGCTTGAGGAAAAGATCGAGATCGCCCTGTTGCTCGAGGAGATGGGCGTCGACGTCATCGAAGCGGGATTCCCGATCGCGTCCAACGGCGATTTCGAAGCCGTCAACGAAATTGCCAAGCGCGTGAAGGACTCGACCGTTTGCGGTCTGGCGCGCGCAGGCTCGAAGGACGTCGACCGCGCGGGCGAGGCTCTGAAGCCTGCCGCGCGGCCGCGCATCCATACGTTCATTTCGACGAGCCCGATCCATATGAAGCATAAGCTGCAAATGGAGCCGTCGGCGGTGCTCGACGCGGTGATTGCGAGCGTCAGCCGCGCCCGCGGTCACACCGACGACGTCGAGTGGTCGGGCGAGGATGCGACGCGCACGGAGCATGACTTCTTGTGCCGGTGCGTGGAGGCGGCGATCAAGGCGGGCGCAACCACGGTCAATATCCCCGATACGGTCGGCTACAGCGTGCCCGAGGAATATTTCGCGCTCATCGAGATGCTGAAAAACCGTGTCCCGAACATCGACAAGGCGGTGATTTCGACCCACTGCCACAACGATCTGGGGCTGGCGGTCGCAAATTCGCTGGCGGGCGTGCGCGCCGGTGCGCGGCAGATCGAGTGTGCGATCAACGGCATCGGCGAACGGGCGGGCAATGCCGCGCTCGAAGAATTGGTTATGGCGTTGAAAGTGCGTGCCGACGCGATGCCCTACCACACCGCGATCAAGCCGGAATTTCTGGCCCGGGCGTCGAAGCTCGTCTCGGGCGCGACCAGTTTTCCGGTCCAGTACAACAAGGCTATCGTCGGCAAGAATGCCTTCGCGCATGAAAGCGGCATTCACCAGGACGGTATGCTCAAGCATACCCAGACCTATGAAATCATGACACCCGAAACCGTCGGCGTGAAACAGACGTCTCTGGTGATGGGTAAGCACTCGGGCCGCCACGCCTTTCGCGAGAAGCTGAGGGAGATGGGATTCGTGATGGGCGAGAATGCGTTCGAGGATGCGTTTCGCCGCTTCAAGGACCTCGCCGACCGCAAGAAGCACGTCTATGACGAAGATATCGAAGCGCTGGTCGACACCGAGATGGCATGCGGGCACGAGCGCATCAAGCTGGTGTCGTTGAGCATCATCGCCGGAACGCGTGGGCCACAACGCGCGACGATGAAGCTCGAGATCGACGGGCAGATCGTGACCGAGGAAGCCGAAGGCAACGGTCCGGTGGACGCCACCTTCAATGCGATCAAGGCACTGGTGCCCCACACCGCCAACCTGCAACTCTACCAGGTCCATGCTGTGACGCAGGGCACCGACGCCCAGGCCGAGGTTTCGGTCCGCCTGGAGGAGGACGGCAAAACCGTCACCGCCCGCGCGGCCGATCCCGACACGCTGGTCGCGTCCGCACATGCCTACCTCTCGGCCCTGAACCGGCTGATGGCGAAGCGTGAGCGCACCGCCCCCGAGGCGATGTCCGCCGCGAGCGTGTGAGGTCTCCGCCAATCCAAGATTGAAGCGTCATCCCGGGTGTTCCGGGATGACGTATTTTTGCGCTAACGGGAGCGGAGCGTCGTCGCGATCGACGCGCGTTCGCTCAAGGTCCGATGCACCGGGCATTTGTCGGCAATCTCAAGCAGGCGGCTTTGCGCGTCGACGTCGAGCGCGCCGGCAATCTCGATGGTGCGCTCGAAGTGATCAATTCGAGCTGTGTCGGAATTTTCGCAGTCGACGCAGTCTTTTGCGTGGATTTTTTTGTGTGTGACGTGAACCTTGAGGCCGTCCACGCTGAGCCCCTTGCGGCCCGCATACAGCCGCAGCGTCATCGAGGTGCAGGCGGCCAGTGCGATGCTCAGGAAGTCATAGGGCGAGGGACCCGCATCGAGGCCCCCGGCATCGGAAGGCTCGTCGGCGATCAACCGGTGCGGGCCGGTGACCACCTCGTGCTGGAATGTGCCAAGACCGGTCGGCGCGGCGCTGGCGACTCCCTGTGGCCCCGGGAAGGCGAGCACGTGGCCGCTATCCGCGGCGTCGATATAGCGGACAGCCCAGGCGCTGAGCACGTCGGCGACGAAGATCGCGTCGCTCTGGCGGCTGAGGAGATGATCGGCGCCATCGAGGGAAACGAAGCTTTTCGGGTGCCGGGCAGCCAGAAAGATCTGCGAGGCATTCTCGATCCCGACCGTCGCATCGGTCGGGCTGTGAAAGACGATCAGCGCCCTGCGGAGCTCCCCGAGCCGCGCGGTGACCTTCTGGCTGCGGACGTCTTCGAGAAACTGCTTTTGGATCCGGAATCTGCGTCCGGCGAGCGTGACGTCGGCGGTTCCCGCGGTTTCGATCTCACCGAGCTTGGCGCCGAAATTCTGAACCACATGTTCCGCGTCGGCCGGGGCGGCGATGGTGGCCACCGCCTTGACCTCGGGGATGTGTCCGGCGGCGGCCAGCACCGCTGCCCCTCCAAGGCTGTGACCGATCAGTAAAGCCGGTGCCTGATACTCCTCGCGCAGGAATGCGGCGGCGCGGATCAGGTCCTCGACATTGGACGAAAAATTGGTGTTCGCGAATTCGCCTTCGCTCATGCCGAGCCCGGTGAAGTCGAAGCGCAGGACCGCGAATCCCCGGGCTGCCAGACCGTCTGCGATCCGCGCCGCAGCGAAAATGTCCTTCGAGCAGGTGAAGCAATGGGCGAACAGCGCGTATCCGCGGGGCGGCGTGGCGGGCAGGTCGAGCCGCGCCGCAAGCATGTCGCCCTGGCTGCCGCGAAAGGTGAGCTTTTGTGAGGACTTGGCCATGGATATTGTCCTTCCCGGTCGGCGGATGCGCTAGAGTGAGCCCCGAAGGGCATGGCCTGCAACCCATGGAGGGGGGACACCGCTGACATTGTGGTGATGTCTCCCGCCCCCGGTCCCCCGATTGTGCTGGCATCGCCAATTCGAATCCGATTATTTGCGCTGTGGCTCACGTCACGTTAACCATCGTCCCGGCATACTCCCGACACGATTTTCAAACCCCTTAAGGGCAAAATCCTATGGCTCTTGGCAGTCTCTTTGGCATGTTGTCGGCCGATATGGCGATCGATCTCGGTACCGCGAACACCCTGGTTTACGTTAAGGGGCGCGGTATCGTCCTGAATGAGCCCTCGGTCGTTGCCCTCGTCAATCGGGGGGGCAAGAAGCAGGTTCTGGCGGTGGGCAACGAGGCCAAGATGATGCTGGGCCGCACGCCCGGCGACATCGAGGCGATCCGCCCGATGCGCGATGGCGTCATTGCGGATTTCGAAGTTGCCGAGGAGATGATCAAGCATTTCATCCGTAAGGTGCATAATCGGCGCTCCTTCGTGAGCCCACAGATCGTTGTCTGCGTTCCGTCGGGCTCGACCGCGGTGGAGCGGCGCGCGATCCAGGAATCGGCGTTGTCGGCGGGCGCGCGGCGTGTGCTGCTGATCGAGGAACCGATGGCCGCCGCGATCGGCGCCGGCCTTCCGGTTCAGGACCCGACCGGTTCCATGGTGGTCGACATCGGCGGCGGCACGACGGAGGTTGCCGTGCTCTCGCTTGGGGGCATCGTGTATTCGCGCTCCGTGCGCGTCGGCGGCGACAAGATGGACGAGGCGATCATCGCCTACATCCGCCGTCACCATAATCTTCTGATCGGTGAAGCCAGCGCCGAGCGCATCAAAAAGGAAATCGGCTCCGCTTGCCCGCCGCCCAATGGCGCGACCGGCCGCACGATGGAGATCAAGGGACGCGATCTCATGAACGGCGTTCCGAAGGAAATCACCATCGGTCAGCGCCAGATTGCGGACTCGCTTGCCGAGCCTGTTGGCGCTATTGTTGAGGCCGTGAAGGTCGCCCTCGAAGCGACGCCGCCCGAGCTGGCGGCGGACATCGTGGACAAGGGGATCGTTCTCACCGGAGGCGGGGCTCTATTGAATGGCCTCGATCAGGTGCTGCGTGAAGATACGGGGCTGCCAGTGTCGATTGCCGACGAGCCCCTGTCGTGCGTGGCGCTGGGAACCGGAAAGGCCCTCGAAAACATGAAGACGATGCGCAACGTCTTGTCGGTGGCGTTCTAACGCCGCAGACTCCGAGAGGGTCGCTGAGCCCGCGCGAAAGTCTGCATACGACTCTCGCGCTTAAACTTGTGAGTGCTGAGTGGCGAAGGACGGGTGCAGGTGAGGGATTACGCGAACAGAGGACAGCCTTTGCGGGCCCCGTCGCGGCCCTCGGGGGAGCGTTTCACGATCCTCGTCCTTGTGATTGTCGGCGTCGCGTTGCTGATGGTCGGACGCACCGACCCCCAAGTCTTCGATGATATGAAAACGCGGGTCATGGTCGTCATGGCTCCGATCCTCGACACGGTCGCCGAACCCGTACGCAAGGTGCGCGACTGGCGCCAATCACTCTCCCGTCTTTCGACCGTATATGCTGACAATGAGCGCTTACGTTCCGAGAACCAGGAGTTGCGCTCGAAGGCGGAGCAGGCCGATCGGCTTGCGCGCGTGATCGAGCGCTATCAGGCACTCCTTAATGTTCAGGTGGACCCGCGCATCGACTATCTGACGGCGCGCGTCATAGGTGACTCCGGGGGCCCGTTCGCGCGGTCGATCGTGTTGAATGCCGGGCGCGAAGACAACTTGCGCGAAGGGCAGGGCGTCGTCGACGCCAACGGCCTCGTTGGACGCATCGTGACGATGGGCCCTAAAGCTTCGCGCGTCCTGCTTCTCACTGATGTCACGAGTCGAATTCCGGTCCAGGTCGAGCCCGAAAATCTTCGCGCGCTGGTCGCGGGCGATGGCTCTGGCGCACCGACGCTCGTGTTTCTTCCCCCCGGATCAACGGTGAGCCGCGGCGACCGTGTCGTCACCTCCGGCGACGGAGGGCTGATTCCGCCGGGCATCACGGTGGGGATTATTTCCGACGCCGGCGGGGATGGAACCCCGGCGCGCATCGCTCTCGCGTCGGGCGTAGACGCGCTCGATTATGTGCGCATTCTGCGCTACGACCTGCCGCTCGACGCCGACGGGACGGATGCGCCGATGATTCCGCTCCTTCCGCCGCCGCCCCCCAGCGCCGATGCCCTGGAGGGCGGCGCGGATGCCGCGGCTGCAACCTCGAACACCCAGGCAGAGGGCGTCGCCACTGACAGCGATGACGAGCGGACCCCGGAGCCCGACGTCGCGGCTCCGGCCGCGCCGGTGCCCACCGACGTGACTAATGCCATCGATCGCATCGACGCCTTCCCGTCGGCCCCTTTGAAATCGGAGCGCGCCGTACGCGGCCCGCGCGCGCGGAGGTGAGGGCTCATGGCTGCTGCCGCACTTAGCCCCGGACGCATCATCTGGCCGCTGGTTCCCGCCGCGACAGTGGTTGTGGGAATGGTCCTTTCGCTGCTGCCTTTCGGATTGAACGGGTTGTTCGTGACTCCCGCCTTTGCCCTCATTCCGATCTTTTTCTGGGCGGTTCATCGTCCGCAGCTTCTGCCGCCTGTCGTGGTCTTCGTGCTCGGAATCGTGCAGGACTTTGCCACCTTCGGTCCGATCGGTCTGTGGGCAGTGATCTTCCTTATCACTTACAGCGTTACGCTGTGGCAGAGCTCCGAAATCGCCGGCATGTCTATGCGTTACGCATGGGCGGCGCTTGGCGGGGTGATTCTGGCGGCGTTACTTGGCGGCTGGTTCGCCGCGAGCGTCTATAACAGCCGGTTCCTCGCTGTGGCACCGGTGTTTGTGCAGGCGCTGACGACCGGCGCAGTCTTTCCCTTGTTCGCCTGGCTTCTAGTTCTCTTCGAACGAGAACTGGCGTCGACAGTGCGGCACTAGGATCCGGTATGGATTGGCGCGATAACACACGCTACGCCGTTTTCACTCGCCGCACCGCGCTGGTCGGGTTTGGTACGACCGCGTTCTTCGCGGGCCTTGTTGCGCGGATGTACAAGCTGCAGGTGACGGATGCCGCGCAATATGCCGAGCTTGCAGAGGAGAACCGCGTTTCCGTGCGCCTTCTTGCGCCGCCGCGGGGGCGCATCGTCGACCGCTTCGGGCTCGAGCTTGCTGCCAACCGGCAGAATTTCCGTGCCATCCTCGTGCCGGAGCAAGCGGATGATCCGCTCAAGGTTCTCGACCGGTTTTTCAAGCTGGTGCCGCGCTTTGCCGACGAGCGCGACCGCGTTCTCAAGGAGATCGCGCGCAATCGCAAGTTCATGCCTGCGACGATCGCGGAAAACCTGTCGTGGGAGGAGTTTGCGGCGATCAATTTCTATGCACCTGATCTGCCCGGCGTGCAGCCTGACGTGGGACACACGCGCGACTACCCTTATGGACCCGATCTTGCGCACGTGGTGGGCTACGTCGCGAAAGTGGCGGAGAACGATATGGAAGATGACCCGCTGCTTCGGCTGCCGGGCTTCCGGATCGGCAAGAGCGGAATCGAGCGCACAATCGACAAGCCGCTACGCGGGAAAGCAGGCGCGAGCCGGGTCGAAGTCAATGCCTACGGCCGCGTCATTCGCGAACTCCAGCGCAATGACGGAACGCCCGGGGACGACGCCGTACTGACCCTCGACATGGATATTCAGTCTTTCGCGACCCGGCGGGTGCAGGGGGAGAGCGCCTCCGTCGTCGTGATGGATATTCACAGTGGCGACATCTACGCGCTGGTCTCTTCGCCCGGGTTCGATCCGAACCTTTTCAACGTCGGCATTTCCCGCACCGACTGGAAAGAGCTGATCGAAAACCCATTCAAGCCGCTCACCAACAAGGTCATCCAGGGGCAGTACCCGCCCGGCTCGACCTTCAAGCCGGTCACGGCGCTTGCCGCTCTCGCGCACGGCGTCGCAAGCCCCACTGAAACCGTGTTCTGCTCAAGCGTCATGACGCTTGGCAATCACCAGTTTCACTGTTGGAAAAAAGGCGGCCACGGCTCGGTCAATCTCAAACTCGGCATCAAGTATTCCTGCGACATCTATTTTTACGAGATGGCGCGCCGGCTTGGCGTCGACAAGATTGCCGATATGGCCAACCGGATGGGACTGGGCGAGGACTATGGCATCGAGCTGCCCAATGTGAAGGACGGGAACGTGCCGACGTCGGGCTGGAAGCTCGCGACGACGGGCGTCTCGTGGCAACAGGGCGAGACCCTTATTACCGGCATCGGTCAGGGTTATCTCCTCGCAACGCCGCTGCAGCTTGCGGTGATGACCGCGCGCCTCTCCAACGGCGGCAAAAAAGTCGTGCCTCATCTCTTGCGCTCGGTTGGATCGAAAACCTTCAACAATCCGCATCCGGAGGAGTTGGGGATCGATCCCGACCATCTCGCGCGCGTCATGGACGGCATGAACGCCGTCTCCAATGAAGTTGGCGGAACCGCATTTGGATCGCGCATCGCGGATCTGGGTGAACTCACGATCGCGGGCAAGACGGGGACCGCTCAGGTGCGCCGTATTTCGATGGCCGAGCGCGACAAGGGCGTGATGAAGAACGAGGACCTTCCCTGGATCCAGCGCGACCACGCGCTGTTCGTTGCGTTCGCGCCGATGATCGCGCCGCAATACGCGATCTGCGTGGTCGTAGAGCATGGCGGCGGCGGCTCCAAGGTCGCGTCGCCGATCGCCCGCGATATCATGCGCGAAACGTTAATGCGCGATCCCGCGCGCAGGCCGGCGCTGGCACCCATCGCCAGCCGCGAACCGACTTCACAGGAGGGCTGATCCATGTTCGGCCTGTCGCTCTCATCCGTATTCGGCTCCTCGGTCGCGCACAAGCTGCGCGACCTGAATTGGCCACTCTTGTTCCTCATCGCGACCGTGGCGTCGATCGGGTTTGCGATGCTTTACTCTGTTGCCGACGGTCATCTCGATCCGTGGGCGAAAAACCAGATGACACGCTTCGCGGTAGGCTGCGCCATTTTGGTATTTGTCGCCCTCGTCGATATACGGATCTGGATGTCGCTAGCTTATCCGGCTTACGCGGTCGCGCTCATGCTGCTTGTCGCGGTCGACCTGTTCGGGCACATCGGGATGGGCGCGCAACGCTGGATCAAGATCGGCGGGCTCTCGATCCAGCCTTCCGAGTTGATGAAGATCACGCTGGTGCTGGCACTCGCACGCTATTTTCACGGGGTAAAGGCGGAAAACGTGTCACGGCTCCTCACGCTGCTCCCGGCACTGGCCCTGATCGGCGTACCCTTCGCGCTGGTGGTGGTGCAGCCCGATCTTGGAACAGGCATGCTGCTTGCGTTGGGCGGGAGCGGGTTGTTGTTTGTTGCGGGGCTGTCGTGGCGGATTATCTTCGCGGTTCTGGCGATGGCGGGCGCTGCCATTCCCGTCGCGTGGGGCTTTCTGCACGACTATCAAAAGAGGCGCGTCTTCACGTTCCTCGACCCCTCGCTCGATCCGCTGGGGGCGGGCTACCACATCACCCAGTCCAAAATCGCGTTCGGGTCGGGCGGGGTCTTCGGCAAGGGGTTTATGCAGGGGACGCAGAGCCATCTTAATTTCCTTCCCGAGAAGCAGACGGATTTCATTTTCACGATGTTTTCGGAGGAGTTCGGGTTGATCGGGGCAGTGACCCTTTTGATGCTCTACTGGATGATTCTGGCCTACGGGCTATCGATCGCCCTTCGCTCACGCAACCATTTTGGCCGCCTGGTCGCGTTCGGTGTTCTGATGACATTCCTCCTCTATATCCTGATCAATACGTCGATGGTGATGGGGCTGATTCCCGTGGTCGGCGTGCCTCTGCCGCTGGTTTCCTACGGCGGGACGGCCATGCTCACCTTGATGTTCGGTTTCGGGCTCCTGATGTGCGTGCACGTCCACCGCAATGCCGAGATCCCACGCTATAAGGGCCTGTTGCTGTAGCGGCCGGGCCCGCCTTTCGGCCGTCCGTCCGTACTTTTGCCTGTCTTGCACTAGACACAGCCTGAAGCGCTTGTTATACGCACCTCCCTTGCCCGGCGCCGCGCGCGCCGCATCCCGGGCGGGCGCATAGCTCAGTTGGTAGAGCAGCTGACTCTTAATCAGCGGGTCCAAGGTTCGAGTCCTTGTGCGCCCACCAAATTTCAGAACAATTACAAGCACTTACGAGAGACTATAAACGGAGTCGGTATTCGTGTGCGCGCTGTGTCAACGTGGTGTCAACGTTTCGGGCATTAAGCTGCACCACACCGCCAACGCACAAGAAAAGGCCCCGTCGGTGAGAGCCGGCGGGGCCGCCCGGGCCATGCCCAGGTGCTGGGGGGCGTCTCTATGCCGAGGCCTTGATATCCCCGGCCGCCATTGCCGCGATGCCGGGTACAGCGCGAAAGTCATCCGCGGCAATCTCCGCGATATAGGCCAGGCGCGCGAGGGCGTCCGCGACGGTGCCGCCCTTGGCACTCGCCACGACATGGCGTGCGGCAAGCCTTGGGGCAAGTGGTTCAACCTCGATCACAAGCTGGCCCGTGAGTGTGGGGGTTCAGACCATTGGACCAACCTCCAATGGCTATGCGCCTCGTGTCACAGTCGCAAGACCGCAGCGCGGGACGGCGGGTTCGGTAACATGCCTCGGCGCTGAGCGGGGGTAGGGGGGTCGAAAGTCTACAGGTCCGCGCTATAGCAAGCGCGCCCTAGTCAAAGTTTTGGCCGTGCAAATTAAAATCGCGCGGCCGATAAAAATCTTGGCAGCTGCGCGAGGGTTCTGGAGGCGCGACCGGTATCAGGCTGTCGCGTGGACCGCCGCGAGGCCCGTTATCGGACGGCCGGTCTCGACCAGGTACCGCAGGAAGGCGTTGTACTGTTCGCCGGGATTTCTCACCTGCCGGCAAAACGCCAGAAAGTCCTCCCTCTCAGCGGCGCTTCGACATGGTGTGCGGCAGCGATGAGCGGATCGAATGCGAGCCAATCGCCCGGTGCCCGATCGGCGACCTCGAAGGCGCCGCGGAGCGCGTCTATCGTCGAGGGATAGCCCACCAGCGGCCCCGGCTCTCACCGGGGCTCATTGCAGATCGGCGCTTTCATAACGGCGGTGCGTGGCAAAACAGTACTGCACAAAATTTTTGTAACGCGCGTCGTCCTGCATCACCTCGCGACAAAATGCGATGTAGTCGCGCTCCTCTTCATCGCTGCGAGCCACCGACATGAAGCTGATGGCCAAATTGCCTACGCCATCGCGCTGAATGCGGGCGTGAAAGCGATAGCCGTATCCCTCCAAGAGGTCACACCATTCTGCAAACGTGCGTGCGTCGGTCATGGGCGCACCTCGCTTTGCTGGGTTCCTTCGGCGGCAGGATTCGAGATCCGCGTCGAGAGCCGCATCATGTCGCGCGCCACCGAGATGAATAGATGGTCCTCAATGTCGCGGTCATGGTCAGCTGTGGGGTCGCCCTCGTTGTCTTGCTCGATCCACCACAGGGCCCGCGCCAGCTTGATCGCAATGCCGGTTATCGTGCTTGCGGGCGTTCCGGCGATCCGGCGCTCAATCTCGTGGCGACGATCGAAGAGCGCTTCAAGTCGCTCTTCAAGTGTCTTGAGCCCCGTTTTCTCGTTGATGGCACGGTACTGCTCGGCGGTACCGTGAAGCCCGCACGCGCCGCGAACCTGGTCTGCCAACGCGTCGATATCGGCAAGGATGTGCTTCATTTCCCTGTCGATCTGAAGCCATTGTGTATCGAGATCGATGAGCAGCTGATCGGCGTGTGTTGTCGTGGTCATGCATGAACTCCTTCTATTGAGTGAAACACAACACAATGATATAAATCGCTCAAATCAAACGATAGTCAATAGGTATCGATCAACGTGAGCGAAAGCGCGCAAATAACAGGGAGGCAAATTGCGGCCGGCCGCACACTCGCCGGGCTTGGCCAGGATGAGTTGGCCGCGCGCGCATCTATATCGGTCGCCACCCTGCGACGCATGGAGGCCAGTGAAGGCCCGGCATCAGGGCTCACCAACAATGTGCGGGCGGTCGCTCAGGCGCTCGAGGCCGCCGGCGTCGTCTTCATCGCCGAGAACGGCGGCGGCGCAGGGGTGAGGCTGAGGAAGGGGTAAGGCGAAATGTCACGTTTCAGCGCCGAAATGAAATATAGTGATCGTCGATATTCGGCCTATGACGCAGCTGTGGAGCGACTGGATAGGCTTGGCGATGTTCTCGTCGGGATCGGCGGCATCGATCAATCCGCAATCGACTATTTCCTAGCTAATTGGACAAATTGCCCGGAACGCGCGGTGCATTTTCAGTGGGATGGGCTCTACGAGGACTATCGCAGCTATTGCCCGGAACGGTTTGATGTCGCGATTTGGTCAGGTGAAGTACTTTGTGGGCTTGCGCTTGGTGGCGTTTCGCCGGGCCCGATGCACGCGTCGGTTGATTTTATGGAAGGGAACCCCGATCCCGCTCACCCGTTAAAAGGTAAGATAATTCCGATAGTTATCACCGTGCTCGAGGCCTACGCGATCATTATCGGCAAGGGCGAGGTCAGGCTCAATCAGCCCACTGAAACCCTGATTCCTATTTACGAGTCCTTTGGCTTTAATCTTGAAAATGCCAAAAATCGCAGGTCATATATGTTTCGGAAGGTGTAAGAGATGAACGGTCAAACGAACCATAAGCTGAAAAGCGGGACCTTTACGGTCCGGCGGCGCGCGGACGTTGCCGAAGACGCTCTGCCCTCAGAGGCTGACGTAAGCAAGCGCCTGCGCGGTTGGGTAGCCCCCTTGGACCGCCTTACAGATCAGCAACTCCATGATGCTCTCGCGTATCGCGGCCCAGAGGTCTCGGGCTCTGACGAGGGCTGCTAGCGAGTCTGTCTTAGCTGTCCGATCGCCCCCCTCTACAAAACCCCTCGCCCGACGCGAGGGGTTTTTTCAAATCGACCAGCAATTTTCCGCTTGAAAGACAGACCCGCACCATATAACCAAGCCGGCTGCGCAGGAGGCGGCGGGTCATGGCACATGTGCGCAAGGGGCTTCTGACGGGCTCTAAGGAGTGGTGGAAACATCTGCGTTGGACGAAGCGGGCGTATTGGCACGGCGAGCGGCGCGCTGTGAAGCGAGATGTGCGCGAGCAGCTCGTGGCGATGCCCGGAAAGCAAGACAATGAACTTCAAACGTCATAGGACCCGCAACCAGCGGGCGGGCTGCAAGCTGTGCAAGCCCTGGAAGATCAACGGGTACCGCACCGAGCGTGTTGAGGGTGAGCGGTTTAGCGACCATCGCCGGCGGGACGCTGCCCGGCAGGATCTTCGCCGGGGCCTCTGAGGCCGCAATCACCGCGAACTGCATGCACACGAGCCAAAGTGCCGGCGTGAGCATGCACGAGACGGTGATCGTGGCGGTGATCATGATGATCGGCGCCAACGCCGCCAAACGTCGGCTCGCGGATGAATACGACGCCGCGCAGGAGCGGGGGGAAATTCGATCTGCCGGAAAGCCAAATTCTTCTACGGCAGAAGAATTACCTGGCGTTGAACACCTCAATCTAACGCACAAAGACATTCACGAGGCCCGCCAGATCCGCGACGCGGAGGAAGCAGACCCCGGCGTGGTACGGCGCACGCTCGAGCCGGTGGTCGCGGCCCCAATGGGCCGCCCAAGAGAAGCGGCGCACGAAATGCCTCTACTTCCAGAGGCGAAGGAAAGTCCGGAAATTTTCCGGACTTCTGTGCGAGGTGACACGCGAGATAGGGCCGCCGCCTATGTCGGTGTGTCGGGCCGCACCCTTGAAAAAGCCGAGGCCGTTGTCGCTGCGGCTGAGGCCGCGCGCCTCAGATCGTCACCTCGATCCCCGCGGCCCTGCGCGCCTCGTCGATGATCGCTCGGTGATCGCGCCGGGGAAGCGAGCGCAACCACTGCCAGGCGACGTTGACGTCCGCGCGCTTGCCCGTCTCGATCGCTCGCACGAGCGCACGGCACGCGGTGTGATGCGGCCCCAGCACCTTCGTTGCGCCAGCGAGTACGAACTTTAGCTCATCGGAGATTGCGCTCATCGCACCGGATTCCCGAAGCCGCCCTCTTCGCGAGCTGCTTTCGCCGAGTTGCATACCGCGCAGGCCGGCTGCCAATTTTCTCGATTCCAAAAGAGGCGGGGGTCACCTTTGTGGGCGATGATATGATCAGTGCACGTCGCGGCACGCGTGATCCCCTTGCGCGCGCATGGCGCACAGTGCGGGTGCTTTGCAAGGAAGCCTTGTGAGGCCTTCCGCCAGGCGCTGCTCATCAGCATTTTCCGCGCCGGCGTGGCGTTCCTCTTGCGATCGTACGCGCGCGCGTCGCTTTTAGTGCCCGCCCAATACGGCTTGAAGACGGGCGGCCTCATGGGCATGGGGATTCGTCCTTTCCGCCCTCGATGATGTGGAGACTCGATGCCATCCGCTCTTTTTCGCTCATGAGGCGATCGGCGATTTCGAGATAGACCGACGTCCTGATTTCGGGAAAGCCGTGCGCGCTGAGCTCTTCCGCAAGCGCGTTGAGACGCTCGATGATAAATGATCGATCGATGATCCCGGCCTTCACGAAGGCCCCGAAATACACGTCGAAGACGTCAAGAATGCCGGCGAGGAACTGCTGCATGTCCTCGCGGGTTTCGATGCTCGGGGGCTCGTGTGTTTTGTGGGCGCTCATGTAGGCCTCAGACTCGGGTTGTCCTGGATCGCAGTTTTGATCAGGCGGAGAAGATCGCGATCATGGCGCTTGAGCTGTTCCATGACATTGCCACCACCCGTGACATTGTAAGTTGGTGCGATGGTGATTGTCGTCCCACCACCCGCGGGCGCGGGCCCGCTACCAAAATCGTCGCGCCTCAATCCGATCTGACTCCGGAACAGATCGGATTCGAAGCGGGGCACGACCATTTCGCCGGGGTGGATGATCGCTGCCATTTCCTTCGGGACGTTCCAGGTTCCAACTTCGAGCGCCGGCAGAAGGGCCGTGGCGCCGATCACGGCCGCGCTGGCGATGCCGGCGGGGATCGCCGCGAAGGGCCCCATGAAGGGCGAGGCCCAGGCGAACACATCGCCGAACACCTTCGCCGCGTCGATGAAGATCGACTTGATCGCCGAAGCGAGCTGCGAGACGAGCCCCTTCTTGTGGCCGGCCTCTTCGCTTCCCGAGCGCGCCGCGGCGGAGACGGCCGTCGCCGTCGTTTTCGCGGTCTCGACGGCTAGGTGATCGGTTAGCGTCTTGAAGATCATCTGGGCGTATGACAATCCCATCGAGGTGACCGCGGAATTCCATGCCTGTTTGAACGTCGTCGTGCCTTGGACGATGCCCTGCACGGATTGCGCGAATGCCTGATTGAGCGGCGCGAAGCGCTTTTTCCAGAGGTCGGTCTCGGCGTCGAGTGCGGCCTTCGCCTCGTCGTCGGCTTTCTTGCGGATCCGCGTGATCGCGTCCTGGGCATCGCTGATGAGCTTGACCCGAGCCGCCTCCCGCTTCGCTGTTGCGGCGACGATCTTGTCGTCGCCGAACGATCCAAAATCCTCGCCGCCGCCCTTCGCACCTCCCGTGTCCGCGCCGTCGCCCGTCTTGCGGCTCTGGTAATCTTGCTCAAATTGCGCGAGAAGCCTGCGCATCTCGAGCTGCGCCGACGCGGCCGCAAGCCGGATCTGGTTGATCTTGGCTTGGGTGCTGTTTTTGACGCGCTCGGCGGCCTCGTCGACGCCGCTGAAGTCCCACGCCGCGAGCGCGCGCAGCCGGACGCCAATCTCTTCAAGCCCGCCGGCGACGCCCGTGAACGCGACCCGCCAGCCCGTGGTCGCGATCTCGATGACGTCGCCAATGACAATGAAGCCGCCCTGCACGTTATGGAGAAAGTCGGCGATGCCCTGGAGAACGGCCTTCACCTTGCCGCCCTCGGTGGCGGAGCGATTGAAGGCAGAAACGAGCCGCTCGCCATCGGCGGCGAGCATATTCAAGGCGGGCCCGAGACTCTCGAAGATCGAGGTGCCGACGCCCTGGAAGGCCACTTTAAGATTATTGCTGTGGGCGCTCATCTCGAGCATTTGCGCGGTGGTTGAATCTTTGAGGGTGCCGGCCAGGTCATCCGAGGCCTGCATGAACCGTTGAACGCCTTCGCGGCCCAGATCGAGATAGGGCACCAGCGCGGCACCGCTTTTCCCGAACAGGGCCATGGCGATCGCAGTCTTGTTTGGGCCGTCGGGCGCCTTCGAAAAAGCGTCCGCGGTGTCGAGCAGAACGTCGTTGAACGACCGCGTCGAGCCATCGGTGTTGCGCGTCTCGACGCCCATGAGGCGAAACGCCTCGGCCAAGCGCGAGCCCGCGTCACCCGCTTCCGCGATACTCTTGGTGAAGATCGTGAAGCCGCGCATTCCGCCCTGCGCATCGGCGCCGGCGAGCGTGAGCGAGTTCTGTAGGCGCAGCACGTTGCCCGTCGCGAGGCCGAGCGCCTGGCCGGTGTCCGACAGCAGATTGCCAAGATCGCCCATGGCGGCCGCAAAATCCTTGACCGCGTTGAGTGAGAACGCGCCGGCGATGCCGGCCAGGCCAGCCGTCAGGACACCCTGCAGTGCCTTGAAGCGCGTGCCCATCTCGTCGAACTTGCCGTTGATCCGGTTGACGCCGTCGGTGAGCTGACCGATCTGGGCGCCGAACGCGACCTGAATCTGCTTGGTAGCCATATCAATCGCCTACGCTGTTGATGACGGGGTCGAGCGCGTCGGACAGGGCCTGCTCGATCTCGGCCCGAAGGTCGTCCATACTTGAATAGAGGTAGCTGCGCTGGGGATATCTCGCCCAGCCTCGCCACACGCTCTTGCGGAACAGCGTTTGCGCCGCATTGCGGGTGGGGAACTTGAGGGCGTTGGCATTCCGCGCACGGATCAGGCGCGGCTTCGTGCGCCCTCCGAACTCAAGCAGGGCGGCGTACTTCGCCTTCGCGCGGATCCCGACGAAGCCTTTGATCTGGCGCGGCGTATCGGAAACCCGCTCGAAGGCCGCGGCTTTGAGACGGCCGGAGCGCGTGTTCAGGACGGGGCCCGACAACTTCGCGAGGACAAGGGCATGCAGCTTATCCGCGAGTTGCTCGGCGTTCAGTTTGAGGATGCTGCGCGCCTCAGGCGGGATGCCCTTCAGCTTGCGCACCAGATCGTCCTTCCCGTGCATCTGGGCGTAGAATCGATCACCCATTTTGCGGCGCCTCCGGTGCCTCGCCAGGTGCGCTCGCGGCAGTGAGCTCGACAACCTCGGCAAGCGCCTGCACCGCGGTCGTAAGCTGATCCATCGTGATCGGCATATCCGTCAGGGTGTCAACCGTTACGTCGGGATAGCGATCGGCCAGACCGGCTGCGAGCGCGGCGATCATGTCGTCAAACATTGCCGTCGTGACGTCGCCAGCGAGGCCCGCCGCGCCCGCGCGCATCAGCGCGGGGAGGATCTTGACCGTGTGTCTGAGCTTCGGCGTCGACAACACATATTCGGCCGTGCCGAGAGTTATCCTTCGTTCGATCATGGGTTTCCCTTCCTTGGGTAAAATTGCGGCCGCTCCCCCCTTGCCCGTGCTTAAAGGCGTTTCGCCGGCCTTCCCGAGGGGGAATTGGTTTGCCCGGTCGGACCGCGCGACCGCCGGATTTGGCCAGCGAAATCACGCGCGCGTTGCGAGGACGATGAAGGGCGACTGCGTTGCGGTGCCCTTGTAGGGCGTCATCGGCGACGTCCAGATTGGCTGCCCGTTTGCGCGGTAGATGAAACGGAACGCCATTTCGTCGTAGATAAACCGGACATGGATCGAGGACTGGGCGTCGATGCCGCCCTTATCGATCATCAGATACTGCGAAAGATCGACAAGCATGATATCGCCGGCGGTGCCGAGCGAGGGGCAATACTCCACCGGGATCACCGGGCGGCCCATGAGCAGACCCATCTCCTGGCCGGGCACGCTGCCTGGCGGATTGAACACGACCGGAAGCGTGGCAATGCCGCCGACGTTCTCCGAGCCCGCCACGTTCTTGATTTTGACGTTGAGCTGATAAAGCTGGGGCTCGATGTCCTGGTTGCAAAGCCACACGGCATTCTTGCGCGAGCGCGCCGGCATGCGCGCCCACATTTTCAGGATGTTCTCGGCAACGATCGTCGCCGCCACCTGGCTACCCTCGGCCGAGACCGTAACGACGGCACCGGAGTTGAGGAAGCCGAGCGGCATGCCCGTGCCCAAACCGTTGATGATCGCGTCTTCGATCTTGAAGGTAAACTCTTCCGTGAACGCCTGTTCGAGCCAAGCACCAAGAGCGGTGGAGTCGCGGAGGACCTCGTCCGTGGCGTAACAAAGACCGGTGAGTTTTTGGAGGTCCATTTTGAGCTTGCGGAATTTTGGCTGCGACGCGGTGAGCAATTGTGCCTCGCCCGACCAGTACGCCTGAATGCCGCCGAAGCGCGAACCGTTCGCGCGGCTGGTCTCATCGACGCCGTTGATCACGATGCCGTTCGACTTCGGGCCGACCGGAATGCGGGCCACGCGGCGAGCGATCTCTCCAGATTCGTAGACGCTCTGGAGGAGGTCGTCGGCCATATCGCTCTGGACAAGAAAGCCGCCGTCCGAACCAATCCCCTCCGACATGCCGGTCGGGCCGGCAGAAACACCAGTCGCGTGCAGTCGCGGGTCGATTTGGGGGCTCGTTGGATCGGCGGCGCGGATCAGCGCCTGGCCTAATTCGCCGAGGGTGAGAAAGTCGCCGCGGCGGTATGCGCCGAATCGTTTATCGCGTCGCGTCTCGGTCACATAGGCGCCGAGGCCGCCCTCGATGCGCGCAATGTTGGCTGCAATCGCGGCCATCTCTTTCGCCAGGGCGTCATCGCGCTTGATCTCGTCAGCCGTCAGACCACGATTTTCAAAGTGACAGCGATCGAAGATCGCACGGACCTCAGAGAAAAGCGCGCTGCGGCGCCGCCTGAGTTCATTGACATTTTGCGTGGTCATTTCGGGAAGCCTTTCGTTCTTGCCAGGTGGGGAAAATACTGCTTCGCGTAGGCCGCCGCGGCCGCTCGGGCCCGCAGCTCCGCCGCGCGCTCCTCGAAATGCGGCGCGCGCTCGGCGGCACGATCGATCATGGCGCGCGCGGCGAGGACGTCCGCGTCGATCCGCGCAATCTCGCCGTCGTCGACCAGGGGATCGAGGAGCGCTGTTCGGCGGCGATCGATGAGCGTGGCGATCGCGGTGCGGGCCGTCGCCGCCTGCGCGCGGAGCGCCTCGAGAGCGCGCTCGAAATCAGCGAGGCTGGGCTGCGCGGCGGCGTCGGTCGGGATGGGCTTCGGGATCAGAAATCTCATGAGGACACTTGTCAGACACCTCGTTGGACATGAAAAGGGGCATTTCATGTCCGGCGATTCTCGTGAATTGGCGGGCGCTTACCGGCAGCGGGGCCATTTTTGACGCGGCCCACAGGTGACGGTAGAGCCCCTCCGTGTGCGGATTCTCTGCATGATGGAGCTCGCGGGGCCACGCGGTGCGCGCATAGCGATTTGCGAGAATGCAGAGCGCCGCAGCGCGGGACTTGCCGCCTGCGACGTCGATCAGTGCAGCGGCCCGGCGCAGGTGCTCGTCCCGTGCCAGGCGCCGCGCAGGCGCGCGCCAGTCCTCGAAGCCGCGCCCGTGCGGCAGGCCGGCCACCTCCTCGAATGTAGTGCCAGACGGTCCGCTCGCATAATTGGCCAAGGCCCGCAGCGCCCACTCAATGTCCGCGCGCGCGATGAGCCCTCCATCACTCATCGCGGCGGCGATGCGCAGGAGCCGGGCGGCGGGCGTGGCGGGCGTGGCGGTCAAATCTCCACCACCCCCGCTATTGCATGCCCGCCCTTTCGAAAAATATTTTCGCCCGCGAAATTGGAAGTGGTTTCTGGGGGACTCGCCGCACATTGTTTTCCGTATACGAAAACGCTTGACGGCCTGTCTTTTTCGTATACATTAATGGCATGACAAACGCGTGGGACGCAGCCAAGGCCGTGAGCAACCTCGAAAAGCACGGGGTCGCATTTGAAGCTGCCGACGCGTTCGAATGGGAAACCGCTCTCTTTGCCCTCGACGCGCGAGCCGAGTACGGCGAAACCCGTTACGCGGCATTCAGCTTTATCGGCGAGCGGCTCTACGTCGTTGTGTTCACGATCCGCAACGGCCGCGCATGGATCATCAGCCTGCGCAAGGCGAACAGAAAGGAGGCCAAGCATTATGGCAAATTCATCGAAGCTTAAGGCGCGCGCCAAGCGTGCCGTCGCGCTCATCACGGACGCCGAGAACCGCGCTATCACAAAAGCGGCGCGCAGCGACCCCGACAATCCGCCGCTCACCGCAAAAGACTTCAAGCGGATGACGAAGATCAAGGATATGCCACCCGATTTGCTGCAGGCGGTGAAGCGCGGGCGCCCAAAGGTCGAGCATCCGAAGGAGGTTCTGGCCCTGCGCCTCGCGCCCCAAACCATCGCCGCGCTCAAGGCCAGCGGGCCCGACTGGCGCGCGCGGGCCGAGAAGGCCATCGAGCGCATCGCCAGGAAAGCCTGACAGGGCGGAAAATCCGTCCACTGGCGTGCGGGTTGCCGTCTGGGCGCGGCGAGGGTTGTAGGCTTTTCCTCGCGCGCCAGCGGCCTGCCATCGCGGCTCCAGCGCCGTTTGACCCCCCCATGGAAATTCGCGACCGGATATGTTTTCCGAATGGCCAGGTTGTATGGGCCAAAGCTGCAGGGATCGAGGGCCCCCCGGGGCGAGGCTGGCCAGGCGGGTTGATCAGGCGACATCGGCCTGCTCCTCGTCTTCGCCGCGCGGGTCGTCCCCGTCCGCTGCCGGCTCCTCAGTTCTTGGATAGTCAGAGTTCTCCCCCCGCCCCCTGGATAGATATCTAGATAGGGCCTGCTGTTTGACAGGCAGATTTCTGGATTTCCGCGGTGGTAGCGGCTTCAGACTAGGGTCTTTGAAGGTGCGCCAGAGCGGGTTCGGTTCTCTTCCGTCGTGCAGCGGAATCCAGGCCAACGCGTATGTTGTCGCGATGCGCATACCCGCGCGTTGACAATGAATGAGTCCGCGCTGTTCCAGCTCTCGAATTGCGGGGGTGCATTGGTGTGCGCCTATCCCAAAGTCCTGCAGCTGACGTTGCGGCGCCTTTAGGAGCCCGTTGGCCGTGCCGCCGTGTGCTAGGTGCTCAAGCTGAAGGAAGTCGATAAGGCGCCGGGCGTTGATGCTCATGCCGCGCCAAGCATCGCTCAACAGCACGTCCCGGATTTGCCATGCCCATTGCTGCCCCTTTGGGGGTGACGCGGGTGACTTCCTCGTCATGTCCGCACCTCGCCCGCGAGCGCGTCGCACCAGTCTGTCCCAGCGTCTTCAGGGATCTCAACGCGCACCTCGAGCCCGGCCAAGCGAAGCCGGTTGGCAAGGGCATAGGCAGCGCGCTGGCCCGTGAAGTTCTGATCATTGTCGCCGAAAATGGTGACCTTTCGGACGGACTGCGGCGGCTGCCAGGCTTCAAGCCCGTTCGCGGAAATCGCCGCCCAAGTGCCGATTCCGAAGATTTGCGCCGCGGCAACAGCGGTTTCGATACCTTCGCCGATGCCGAGATGTTCAGCGATCGGGAACAGACGCACGACGCCGCCGCGCACCGTGTCGACGGCGGGCATAAGCTTTTTTCTCACTGGAAGATGTTCGGCCAGGTAGGTTCTGTGAACCGACTGGAGCGCGCCATCGGGCCCGTGAACAGGCGCCAGTACCGCGGGGTACCGGCCCAAGAACTTGCTGCCGTCGACATAGGGCAGGGCCCCGTGTCCCCGCAGCGCGGTTGGCACGAGATTCAGGCTACGGCTCTCAAGATACCGCGTGACGATTTGGTGACGCGTGGCCTCCGCAAGAATTTGCTCGCACTTTGCGAGACGTTGCGCCGGGGTATCGGCTTCACGCGTGGCGCTCGCCGGCTTGGGGGGCGCGTTGCCGATGATGCGATCGACCTCGCGCGCGGCCGTGGCGAAGTCCCATGACTTGAGCTTTTGGATCAAGATCAACCCGTTGCCGGGCCCACACTGATTGCAAAAGTATGTGCCGTCGCCGTTCCGATCGTCGAACCTGTAACGATCCTTGCCCCCGCAAATCGGACATGGCCCATGACGGTTGATGAGGAATTGCGGGCCGATTCCGAAGGCCGGCAAGATCTCGCGCCATCGCCCGCGCGCGCGTGTTGCGGTGCTGCTCATGCGCGGGCCCTCGCTTTCGCGAAGGCGATCTGCCGCGAGCGCACCCATGCCCGCGTCACGTCAGAGGGCTCGGTCGGAATCGGATTACGTGAGGGCGGCCAGGCGCCGAATCTCTCCCTGAATTTGTGCGCGGCCCAGCCGGGCTGATAGCCGCGCTCGCGGGCGATGAACGCAAGCTCACCATGGAATTGGTCACGCTCGTCGCGCGTCCAGTCGACGGGCTTCACCTTGCGTGTCTTATCGACCGGCGCGAGTTCACCATCAATCACATCAACCGCTTGCGGCTTGGGGCGTGGCCGCCAGCCGCAGACGGGGCAGGGGCTGCCGTCATTGCGAATGGCGGAACATTCAGGGCACGCCGCGAGCCGCTTCGCCCGACCTTCCTGCCGCGCGCTCTGTGCGGGATTTTCAGCGCGCCGGTCCTCGCGCAACGTCCATTGGATTGAATCGTCGACAAAGCCGTGCTGCAGGGTCGCGCCGGCGTGATCCAGGATCATCGCATCGTCTTTGCCGGGGGCATGGCGGAGCACGCGGCCCACCATTTGAAAGTACAATCCGAGGCTTTTCGTCGGACGCGCGAGAACGCAACAAGACGCGGCAGGACAGTCATAACCTTCGGTCAGAACACCGCAATTCGAGATGATTTCGATGCGGCCGGCCGCAAAATCCCGCAGGATTTTCTCGCGCTCGTCGAGCGGCGTTGCGCCGTCCAAATGCGCAGCCATCACGCCGGCGCGGCAAAACTCGTCACGCAAGTGCACACTGTGCGCGATGGATGTGGCGAAGATGATGGTCTGGCGGCGCTGCGCCAGGCGGAGCCAATGTGTCACCACATCGCCGACGAGCTGGGGCCGATCCATCCGTGCGCTGAGCTCCCGCTCAATATAGTCGCCGCGCTCGATACGCACGCCCTTCAGATCAGGCTCAGATGGCGCGAAAATCCGCGCGGGACAGAGAAAACCAAGGCGCGTCAGTTCGCTGATCGACGGGCATTCGATCAGCGTATCAAACACCGTGCCAAGCCCTCGTCCGTCACCGCGACAGGGCGTGGCGGTGAGGCCGATAATATCCGCATGCGGATAAGCGTCGAGCAGCCGCCGGTACATCCGAGAGCGCACATGATGCGCCTCATCGACGATGATGAGTTGAGCTTCGGGCAGATCGATGCTTCGTGTGCGGACGGCCCGGGCATGCAGGGTCTGAACACTCCCCACTTGGACATGCTCGTGAGGCCGCGCGGGCCAGCCCGCCTGAATGATTCCGGCATCGATGCCAAGTGCATAAAGGCGCGCACACGCCTGACCTACGAGCTCGCGCCGATGCGCGAGCCATAGCGCGCGCTTTCCACGCGTCCGCGCACGGCGCACGAGCTCAGCCCCGATCGTCGTCTTACCCGATCCGGTCGGGGCGACGATGAGAACGCGCTTTATCCCAGCCGCAGCGTGCTGCTCGACCGCGTGAACCGCGTCGGCCTGATACTGCCGTAGTGCTTGCGCGGCCGGGGTTTTCGCGCTATCTACTGCGGTGCCACCTGCAGTTTGATCGATTGACGCAAGTCCCGGCCGCCCCTGAGGGGCGGCCATTTTTATGCCGCCTTGCGACGCGAACTACGTGGGTTGCGCTGGCGCTCGCGGCTTTCCAGCCACAGTCGCACGTGATCAATGCGGAAGAGTAACTTCGAACCGACCTTGACGTGCGGGATCCCGTCGGGTTGGTTCACCCACCTCTGAATTGTGCGCTCGGTGCAGTGGAACTCGCGAGCAAGGCCCGCCGTGTCTGTGTAACCGTCGAGAAGAACTGTCATTTCGTTTCGTCGCTCCGTCAGTGGTACGAAAAGGGGCGACAATCATTTACACGCACGAACACGCGCCATGCGAAAGCTTTATTGTGCAAAAACCTCAGCCCGGCTCATTTCTGCGGTGACGGCGCCTCACGACGGGCTCGGGCCCGCTGATCTTGAAAATCTGCGCGAATGTTGCCGCAGGCGACAAGGTGCCGGCGGGGCCGTCCAAATGGAACAGTCGCTGCTCGTTCAGCTTCTTTCCGCGCTCGTAGTGTCGCCTGAGCGTGTTGACGTTTCTGATCTCGTAAACGATCGGCCGGCCGCCAGTGTCAGGACCACCCATCCAAATTCCCGGCTTCGTATCACGGCGATCCCACAACTCCGCGCCGTCGCGGGCAATTTCGGCTTCCATTCGCCGTCGCGCGGCTTCTTTTTTTTCCGGTGGCAGAGCGGCGATTGATCGTTCGCCAGCTTCGCGCCATGTCAAAGGCAGAACCCAGCGAACCCCATTCTCCTCAAGAAGTCGACCGCACAGGGATGGTTCGTCGCGTATCTTCGGCCACCATGCGCGCGCGGCCTCGACGAGCAGCCAGATGCTTTCCGCCATCTCGTCTTGCGATACTGGGTTGGGTGGACGGCCGCCTTTGTTTTTTGACTGCTCTGTCATTTCGCACGCTGGCGCATCTTGGTGACCTTGGCCGTTTTGCCGGCCGGCACCATCGCGCGGCCGACGTGCTCGACGGCTTCGCGCAGAGGCTCGTCAAAAAGGTGGGAATAACGGAGTGTGGTCTGGGCCTGCGTGTGGCCGAGTAGGGCGCCGATGATCGGGAGGGACATGCCGGCGGACGCGAGAATCGAAGCGTGGGAATGCCGGAGATCGTGCGGGCGCGTGTCGGGCACCCACACCTTCGTCACGTTGCCTTGATCGTCCTCGTGATCCTCATAGCGGCCCAGCCCGGCCGCTTCAGTGATGATACGCCAGCCCTTCTTGAGCTCGACGAGTGATTGGCCCGGTTTGCGCCCCGGAAAGACTGGTGTATCGGGTCCCCATTCGTCCGGCCTGCGCTTGGCTTGCTCGGCTAGTACCGCGAGCGCCGGCGCCGCTAGTGGGATTCGGTGTTCCCTGCGCTGTTTTGTATGCGCTGAGGGCTTTGTCCAAACGCCTTTTTCGAGGTCGAATTGCCCCCAGGTCGCCGATAGGACTTCGCCACGACGCGCGCCCGTGAGCAGCAAGAATCGGATGGCGGCCGCTGTATCGGGTCGGCTATAGGCTTCGAGCGCCTCACCGAGCTTGACAATTTCAGCCTGACTTAGAAACCGCTGCCGCCTGCTTTCGGGAAACCGCTCCACGCCTTTGCACGGGTTGTCGGCGCGCCATCCCCAGCGCACGGCGTGCGACATCGCAGCCGAGAAGACGGCGACGGCCCGATTTGCCTGATGAGGCGTGCGGCCCATCGCCCTGTGAAAAGCGACAACGTCTGCGTGACTGACTTCCCTCACCTTGCTGGTGCCGAACCGGGGAAGAATGTGGTTCTCGAAAGCGGCCTCATAGTCGCCGGCCGTCGATTCGGCCTTCATGACGAGATGGCTCTTCTTGAACTCGTCGAAGAGGTCGCGGACCGTAGGCGCCTCGCGGGCATCGCGCCGCTCCTGCATCGGGTCTTCGCCACGGTCGACGCGTCGGCGCATGGCCTTAGCTTCTTCGCGCGCCGTTGCGGCCGACCATGCGGGGTACCGCCCGATCGCGGGCCGGCGTTGACGGCCGTATATCCGGTAATCGAGGCCGAACGTCTTGACGCCATTCGCGGTGACGCGAACCCAAAACCCGGGGACGGCATCGTCCCATTCGAAGCGGGGCTTTTCGCCCTTCGCGGGCGGCTCCAGCGCCTTGACGAAAGCGTCGGTCAGGCGCGTCTTGGCCATGTCAGCGGGTCCCCCGTGTCAACACCGTGTCAACAACGACCATGGCGCGCGTTGTCGGGGCGTGTCAACCCGTGTCGGGGTATGTCGTAAAGTTACGCTTGGGAAACGGGGATAACTTAGCCGTCAGCGCGATTTTCGCAATGAAATCAAAGAGGGGCAAAAATGGCCTTGCCGTTTCTCTTAATCAGCGGGTCCAAGGTTCGAGTCCTTGTGCGCCCACCATTCCCTGAAACTTCGCAGTATCGTCAATCGCCTGTGCGGTGCCATCGTACGCGCCGGAATGGGCTTGATCTCCCCGCCGCTGTTCGGCTTGGCGAGGACCGCCGACGTCGCGGTCGAGCGTTCTACCCTTTATCCCTGCTCCGAAAGCCGGCTCTACCTGGGATTGCCCCCATTTGATGGATGCTTATCGCGAGAACATCCGATATGGCGCCGGCCGATCGCACGTCGTCGCGCCGGGCAGCCCCGACCGTAAGGGTACGGACAGTCAGCAGGCATCGCCGGTAGGTCCATCTGCATGAGTTTAAAGCTGCGGCCCGGCGGAAGCCATGACTTCAGCAGGCGATCCAGCGGTCCTAAGTTTTGGTCCGCCAAGCATTAACCGGCGGGTGGCGCTCTTGCTCGATCGGGGCGGAGATATCGGAATTTGTCGGGAACGATTGCTGCAGGGCGAGGATGCCGTAATAGTGTCGGCGCGCCAATCTGATGTTGCGCGCAGGCGGGTGATGTTGTGTCATGGGGCACCCAAACGGCAGGGACTCGGCGCGGTCGAATCGCGCGGCAAACAAAATCCAGGATGCGCGCGTGATTGTCAGTGAAACATCGCTTTCGGCCGTTAAAACGGTGCTTCCGAAGCGTATTTGCGACGAGCGCGGATTCTTTTGCGAGGTCTGGAATAGAGCGGCTCTGGCAGACGCCGGAATCGTAACCTCGTTCGTTCAAGAGAATCACTCGCACTCTCGATTCGCGGGAACTGTCCGGGGCCTGCATTTTCAGCGTCCCCCTATGGCGCAGGCGAAGCTCATCCGCGTGAGTCGCGGCGCGATCATGGATGTCGTTGTCGATATCCGGCGTGGTTCGAAAACCTATGGGCACCATTGCAAAGTCGAACTCTCGGCCGAGAGCGGCCTGCAGCTCTATGTCCCGGAAGGGTTCCTTCATGGCTTTGTCACGTTGACTGGCGAAACGGATGTATACTATCTCGTGAATGCGCACTGGTCGCGCGAGTGCGAAGAGATTGTGCGCTGGAACGACGCCGATCTTGGTATAGACTGGGGAATCAATGTCCCAGATGCATTGCTGTCCGACAAGGATGCCAGTGCGCCGGCATTTACCGCGCTGGACTCGCCGTTCGAATACGTGGGTGAGAAATGAGGCTATTCATCACCGGCGGCGCCGGATTTATCGGGGCGGCAACGGTCAGGCTGGCGATCGCGCGCGGCCATGACATCCTCATCTTCGACAAGCTCACATATGCGGCCAATCTCGCGGCGCTTGAGAGCGTTTCGAACTCACCGAAATATCGACTTCGTCGGGGTGACATCTGCGATAGTGCGGCGCTTGAATCCGCGCTCACAAGCTACCAGCCAGACGCAATTTTACATCTCGCCGCGGAAAGCCACGTTGACCGTTCGATCGACGGGCCGTCCGAATTCATCTCGACCAATATCGTCGGCACCTACACCTTGCTGGAGGCAGCGCACGCCTATTGGGTGTCACGCGAGCCGGAGGGTCGCGAACGGTTCCGGCTGGTCCACGTGTCGACAGACGAAGTCTTCGGCTCGCTGGAGGATAGCGACGACCGGTTCACCGAAATCTCGCCCTATCGTCCGCGCTCTCCCTATTCGGCATCGAAGGCCGCGTCAGATCATCTTGCGCGTGCCTGGCAGGAAACCTACGGGCTCCCGGTCATTGTCACCAACTGTTCGAACAACTATGGCCCGTTTCAGTTTCCTGAGAAATTGATTCCAGTTGTAATCCTTCGGGCATTGGCGGGGCGCACGATTCCGGTTTACGGGACAGGAGAGAATATTCGCGATTGGTTGTTTGTCGATGACCACGCGCGCGCCCTGCTCGATGTGACGGAACGTGGAAGCGCTGGCGAAACCTACAATATCGGCGGCAACTCGGAATGCCGAAACATCGACCTGGTACGAATGATATGCCGTGAGCTGGACTGTCATCGGCCGTCGGGTGCGCCTCACGAGCGGCTGATTTCTTTTGTCACCGATCGCCCGGGCCACGATCATCGCTATGCGATCGATCCCACCAAGATCTCAGGCGAATTAGACTGGTCGCCAAGTGTCTCTCTGGACGAGGGGATCCGAAGAACCGTCGACTGGTTCCTCGCAAATCAGTCGTGGTGGCTCGATGTCCAGGAAAGGGGCTGCAGCCTCGAGCGCATAGGTCTCAAAATGAGCCGCCTCGCGTGACACTCAGGGTCTTGGTGTTCGGGAAGACCGGGCAGCTTGCAGCCGCGTTGGCCACGCTAAAGCAGCCGCGCCTGGAGCTTGAATTTCTAGGACGCCGGGATGCGGAGCTGACCGACCCGGAGGCGTGTGCACGCGAAGTGACACTGAGGGGTGGGGATGCCGTCGTGATCGCGGCTGCCTACACGGCCGTTGATCAGGCCGAGCAAGAGGAAGACATCGCCCTGTGCGTCAACGCACGCGCGCCCGAGGCGATAGCGGGCGCCGCCCGCCGACGCGGAATCCCCGTCATTCACCTCTCGTCGGATTACGTTTTTGATGGTGAGTCGGATCAGCCCTATCGCGAAGCCGATCCGCCGCGTCCCTTGAATGCCTATGGCCGCAGCAAGCTCGAGGGTGAATACAGGGTGCTTCAAACGGGTGCGCGCGGTGCGATTCTGCGCACGTCATGGGTGTTCGGGCCGAGCGGGAAGAACTTCGTCCAAACCATGCTGAATGCCGGACGGCGGTGTGATGAGTTGCGCGTTGTCGGCGATCAGTTCGGCGGCCCGACGCCGGCCAGCGCACTTGCGCACGCCGTTCTGCAACTGGCGTCCGCGTGTGCTGAAACCCGGCGCCCGATGGACGTCTTTCATTTTCAGGGTGCGCCGTCGGCAAGCTGGGCCGAGTTTGCGGAGCGCATCTTTCTTGAACACGCATCGCATGGCCATCGCCGCCCAAAGATTGTCCCGATTCCGACGAGCGAGTATCCAACTCCCGCGCGTCGCCCGCGTCGTACTGTGCTCGATTGCTCACGCATCCGCGAAGCGCACGCGATACTTCAGCCTGACTGGCGCGCGGACCTGGCCCAGATCATTCCGAAATGGACGGCGGCATGACAAATCGGCGCAAGGGAATCATACTCGCGGGGGGCTCCGGGACGAGGCTCTTTCCGATCACGCAATCGGTCTCAAAGCAGCTCCTCCCGGTCTATGACAAGCCGATGATCTATTATCCGCTGACCGTTCTGATGCTGGCGGGGATCTGCGAAATCGCGATTATCACGACGCCGCATCAGCAAGCACAGTTTCGCGAGCTTCTGGGCGACGGAAGTCAGGGGGGCCTGCGTTTCGAATATATCGTACAGCCCAGTCCTGACGGCCTTGCGCAGGCTTTTATTTTGGCAGAGGCATTTTTGGATGGGGCGCCATCTGCGTTGATTTTGGGGGACAATCTTTTCTATGGCCAAGGTTTTCAGGAGATCCTGCGCGCTGCGGACAAGCGGACGCAGGGCGCGACGATTTTCGGATATCTGGTCCAAGATCCCGAACGTTACGGCGTCGTGACGTTCGGCAAAGATATGCAGGTCGTTTCAATCGAGGAGAAGCCGAGCGCACCGACGTCCGATTTTGCGATCACCGGTCTTTATTTCTTTGATGGCGACGCGCCGCGCCGGGCACGCAAGGTCGAGCCGTCGGCAAGGGGCGAGCTTGAGATCACGTCGTTGATTGAGACCTATCTGGGGGATAGGACTCTGGCCGCGGAGGTGCTTGGCCGCGGATTTGCGTGGCTCGACACCGGAACACATGAAAGCCTTCTTGAGGCCGCGGAGTTTGTGCGCACGATCGAAAAGCGCCAGGGACTGAAAGTAGGCAGTCCCGACGAGGTTGCCTTTCGGCTGGGACTGATCGACCGCACAATGCTCGCGGCGCACGCGGAGCGTTACGCCAAGAGCGAGTATGGGGCGTATCTTCGCCGGTTGTTGAAGTAGCCGAGACAGGGCGTTGTCGCGCGGAGGAAAGACCATGGCGGACCTGCGCGAGACGACCGTAATTTTCGTGACCTATAACAGCGCCGACTGCATCGAGGATGCAGTGCGCTCCGTCCCGAGAAGCGTGCCTGTGTTGATCGTCGACAACGCCAGCCGCGACGCGACCGTCGATCGTGCGCGGGCCGTGCGCGGCGATGCGCAGATTGAAGTGCTGCGCCGTAATATCGGTTACGGCGGGGCGCTCAATCACGGTGTGCATCTCGCCCGCACCCCGTTCGTGCTCATGTCAAACCCGGATGTCCAACTTGATGCTCAGGCCATCGAGCAACTGATCGATGCGGCCGCGCGATTTCCAGACCGCTTCTTGTTTTCCCCCACTGTCCACGAGGCAGACGGGTCCGCGCACGAAAATCTGCGCGGTGGTCTCTTCAGTGACGCCCAGCCGCTGTTCAAGCCGCTCCTGCGGCGCAAGGCTGCCCGAATAGAGGCGCCGACGGAGGCAGCAGAGGTGGAGTGGGTTGGCGGCTGGGTGATCCTTGCCCGCCGAGATGCATTCCTCGAGTTCGGCGGGTTTGACGAGAATATCTTTCTTTTCTTCGAGGAGACCGATCTTTGCTACCGGGCGACGCAGGCGGGCCATCCACCGGTTTTCGTCCCGACCATACCGATCACCCATTTGGGTTCGGCGTCGTCGGGCGAGGTGTCACGAGAGAAGCTCTATTTTCGCCAGTGGCACTTTTCGTGGTCGCGCTTCTATCTCGCCGGTAAATATTCGCAATATGTGTCACGGGGGCAGCTTATCCTCCACCCGCTGGCCCTCGCGGTGAAGCGTTTGTTCTACCAGCTGCTGGGAAAGGACAGGAAAGCCGTTTACTACGCGGCGCAATTTGATGGCGCGTTGGCCGCGTTGAATAACAAGCCCGCGAACCTTCCCTCACCGTGGGAGCGGGATTAGGTGTTAACCGCGTCGCGCCATAGTGTTGTCGTTCGACTGCCGTGCGAGCAATATCGAGAGCGGCAGGTGCTCCGGCGAGCGAAGCGGAGCTTGCGTCGTATTTTTGGAGGGCGAGGTTGAGCGAAATCGCGGCGCGCGCGAAGGCGTGGACAGTCGATACGGCGTTACCGTTGTGGGTTCGCGGCGGATACGACGAGGAGCAGGGCGGCTTCTTCGAGACCTTGAATTTTGACGGTGTCGGCGACGGAACTGCGAACAAGCGCGTCAGAGTTCAAGCGCGTCAGATCTATGTTTTCAGTCACGCGCATCTTCTGGGCTGGAGCGCCACGGCGCTTGATCTTGCGGAGTGCGGCGTGGAGTTCCTGATCGACCATGCGTGGTCGCCGCAGGACGGATGGGGTCACCTCCTCAGCGCGCGTGGCGCACTCGTCGACTCGAAGCGCGATGCGTATGACCATGCGTTCGTTCTTCTGGCGCTGGCTTGGTATTATAGGGCGTCGAAAGACAAGCGGGCGCTTGAATACATCGGTCGGACGCTGGCCTACATGGACTCACACTTGTGGGACGATGCCGGCGGGTGCTGGTTCGAGGACGATCGCCGGTCCCTGCCGCGCCGCCAGAACCCCCACATGCATTTACTTGAAGCGTTCATGGCGCTCTACGAAGCGACCGGCGATCGCGGTGCGCTGGATCGTGCCAGGATCATGGTTGGATTGTTTCAGGCGCGATTTTTTCGCCGTGAATCCAATACCCTATGTGAGTTTTTTGATAATTCCTGGGAGCCCGCGGCCGGGATCGAGGGGCGAATTGTCGAGCCGGGTCACCATTATGAGTGGGTCTGGCTGCTCTCGGAGTACGAAAGGCTCACCGGCGAGGATCTAGCTCCTGCGCGCGGGGCCTTGTTTTCGTTTGCGCAGTGCTACGGCCGCGAACCGGCAACCGGACTTGTCTACGACGCGCTTCTCGACGACGGGACGCTTCACCAGGCCTCCAAGCGCTGCTGGCCCCAGACTGAGGCGCTGCGCGCGCTCATCGCTCGGCGGCGTGATGGCGAAGATGTGGAGGCGCAGATCGCCGAGGTGACGGGAAATCTGCTCGATCGCTATCTCGCGACAAAAACCGCCGGATTATGGCAGGACCAGTTCGGCCCGGCGAACGAACCACTTGCGCGTAACGTGCCAGCCAGCTCGCTCTATCACATCTTTGGGGCTTTCGTACCTCTGATCGTTGATTGAAGTTGGGTAAGGATGTCCGCAGTTGCCGACTGACATTGTGCACGCCCTTGCTTATATTGGGTCCGCCCTCACACCTGAAAGGAACGGTCGATGTCATTCACCATGCAATCCACTTTGGGCGAGGTTCTTGATAACCCGACGGCCAAGGCCATCCTTGCAAAGTATTTTCCGCAAATTGACACGATGGGACCGATGCTGAACATGGTGCGGGGGATGAGCCTTGAAGCCGTCTCGAAGCTCCCGCAGGCGAATATTTCGCAAGACAGCCTCAAGTCCATCATGGACGAGCTCTCAAAGATATAGCCCGGCATTGCCTGCGCGCCGAACCCGAGGAAGCAGATGAGTGAAGCAGCGCCTCGCGACGCGGGGCGTCCTGGAGCGGTATCGATGCACACTGTGTTTCCGGTGATTATGTCAGGTGGCTCGGGAACGCGACTGTGGCCGCTCTCGCGCCGCGCTAATCCTAAGCAGCTCCTCGCACTCGCGTCCGATAGCTCAATGTTGCAGGAAACCGCGGCGCGTGTGGAGCAATCGGGCGGTGGCGCGGTGTTCGGGCCGCTCTACGTGATCGGCAACGCCGCGCACAAAGCGGTGGTCGAGGACCAGCTTGAGGCGTTCGATTTGCGCCTTCAGGTTCTTGAGCCGTTTGGCCGTAATACGGCGCCGGCGGCTGCGGTAGCAGCGATTCTTATCGCCCGTGAAGCGCCGGACGCCGTGCTTATGCTCCTGGCTGCCGATCATTATATCGCGGATATTGCCGGATTTCGCGATGCGGTCGCGAATGCGGCATCGGAGGCCGCGAGCGGCCGGATTGTGACGTTCGGGATCGTACCCGATGCACCGGAGACCGGATATGGGTATATCCAGATGTCCGCAGATGCCTCTGAAAACGGCGCGCACGGCGTATCGAAATTTGTCGAGAAGCCCGATCGCGAAACCGCCGAGCGTTATCTCGCCGAAGGACGATATGTGTGGAATAGCGGCATGTTTGTTTCCCGCGCCGATGTGCTGCTCGAAGAGATGAAGAAATTCTGCCCGCAGGTCGTGAGCGCCGCGCAGGCCGCAGTGGAGAACGGCGCGCTCCGCGACGGGGCGCTCTATCTGAACGAAGAGGCATTCGCCGCCTGCACCGACATTTCGATCGATTACGCAGTGATGGAGCATACCGCGCGCTCGAGCGTCCTCCCGGTCTCCATCGGCTGGAGCGACGTTGGATCGTGGAAGGCCCTGTGGGAGATCGGCGCACACGACGAGGCAGGCAACGTCGTTTCCGGTGACGTGCTGCTAAAGGACGTATCGGGCTCCTATATCCGCGCGACAACACGCGCCGTCGCAGTTGTCGGGGTCGAGGATATGGTCGTGATTGAATCGGCAGATGCGGTTCTGGTGCTGCCGATCGAAAAAGCCCAGGACGTGAAATTCATCGTCGAGCAGCTCAAGGCCGCGAAGCGGCGCGAGCTTTAGCGGCGCCGACCGAGAAGCGGCCGGCGGTCGTCGGTTTCAGCGACAGGTGCTCGATGTGGAGCCCCGTGCCGCCGTCCTCGAAAGTGCTGTTCAGCGGACTGTCCTGGACGAATGTGAGCTGGATGCTCTCGCGCGGGGCATGGTCGGAAACCGGGAACGTGAGCTGCGCGGTCTGCAGGCGTGAGGTCGTGTAACTCCGCTTGAAGATTGTGTTTCCGTTGGCGAGAATTTGGACGTCGATCGCCGGATCACGCAGGTCCACGCGTGTGGCGAAGTGAATTTCCATTCTCACGTAACGTACGTCAGTCGAATTGAGGGGGACCGTCATCTGGGAAATCGATTGGTTTGTCCAGCGCCCGTCTTCATCGCGCGGACCCCACCCGTCTTCAAGAAATTCGCCGGCGTTTCCCGCATCTCCGAAAAAAAGAACGGCTCCAGGCAGGTAACTGTTGCGCGAGACGCCGTCGAACGGCCCGATCCCGAGGATCGCCAGCGTGCTCCCCGCGCTGACGAAGATTGCGACTGCGACAGCACACAGGTAGCAGGCGACCTTGAGCGCCCATGCAAATCGCGCCAATCGCCACGTCGCGGGTTCCCACGCGAGGGTTGGCGCGCGGATGGCGGGAAGGAAGGGCGCCACCGGGATCAGGGCGGTGCCTGTCGCATGAGCATCCTTCAGCGCGGGTGCTTGACGCGCAATCGCGGGCACGCCTGCTGACTCCGGTCCTTCATCGGATTCGAACAACTCGGGGGCAGGGGGGCCCTTCATACGATATGGCCTTTCCGAGTGACTGAAACTGACACAACGCTAACAGCTCAACCCATCATTTCTAGAACGATTCGCGCAAGTGTGTCCCGTTTACGCCATCTCCCGGTTTCTGTTTCACAAAGGACACGGTAGTGTCGACCCCCATATCGGACCATGATGGGAACGGGGGGAAATGACACAGGAAGTGCCGCTTCTGGGCCGCGTGGCGGCTCTGCCACCGCTCTTTGACCGGGCGCGCGCGTCTCGCGTGATGGACGAGCTCAAGAAGGCGGCGCGCGCAGGGGCGGCGGACGTCAAACAGGTGCTCGACTCGCCGGCGGGACGCAAACTGTGCGCTGCTGTGTTTGCGAATAGTGCATACTTGGGACGGCTCGCGCTGCGCGAGCCCGGTCGGTTTGCGCGCCTCGTCCTGGGAGATCCCGACCGCGAATTTGACAGCCTGCTCGCACGTACGCGCGGCGCCGCGCAAAATGCGCGCGATGGCGATGAGTTGATGGCCGTTTTACGTGCCGCAAAGAGCGAAGCGGCGTTGTTGATTGCGCTTTCCGATATCGCCGGTGTGTGGCCTCTCGAGCGGGTGACCGAGGCACTTACCGCGCTCGCCGATATGAGCGTCGGCGCTGCGCTCGGGTTTCTCTTGCGCGAGGAGGCCCAACGCGGACGCATCAATCCCCCGTCACGCGATCATCCGGAGGAGGGTTGCGGCCTGTTCGTTCTCGCGATGGGCAAGCATGGGGCAGGCGAACTCAACTACTCCAGCGATATCGATCTCATTGTGTTCTTCGACAAGGCGCTCTTCCCGGTGGCTTCCGATGTGGACGGGCAAGCGGTCGCCGTGGCCGTCGTACGGGGGCTCGTCAAGATCCTCAGCGAGACAACGAGTGCCGGTTATGTTTTCCGCACTGACTTGCGGCTGAGGCCGGATGCCGGTGCGACGCAGGTGGCGCTGTCGACAGAGTCCGCAATGCTCTACTACGAGGCGAGCGGCCAGAACTGGGAACGTGCCGCGATGATCAAGGCGCGCCCCTGTGCAGGCGATCTGGTCGCCGGTGCGGCGTTCATGGCGGAACTGCGGCCGTTCGTGTGGCGCAAGCACCTCGACTATGCTGCGATCGAGGACATCCATTCGATCAAACGTCAAATTCATGTCCATCGGGGGCACGCAAAAATCGCTGTCGCCGGTCACAACATCAAGCTCGGTCGCGGCGGAATTCGCGAGATCGAGTTCTTCGTGCAGACCCAGCAACTGATTCTGGGCGGGCGCGACAGCGAGCTGCGCACGCGGGGAACCTGCGAGACACTCCAGCGGCTGGCTGAAAAAAAACACATCGGCGCCGCGGCCGCCCGCGATCTCACCGAGTGCTATCGGTTCCTGCGCACTGTCGAGCATCGGCTGCAGATGATCGAGGACGCGCAAACGCATACCCTTCCGGCCGATCCCGCCGAGCTTGATCACATCGCACGCTTTTGCGGCTTCTCGCGAACCTCGGCGTTCGAGCAGGAGATGCGCACCCGTCTGAAAACGGTCGAGAAACACTACGCGGCTCTGTTCGAAGGTGAGGCGCCGCTTTCCGAGGTGCATGGCAACCTTGTTTTCACCGGCGTCGACGACGACCCGGAGACGCTTGAGACGCTCACGCGGCTCGGCTTCAAGCGTGCGAGCGAGGTCTCGGCCGCCATTCGCGCGTGGCATCACGGTCGCCCGCGTGCGGTTCGCTCGGAACGTGCGCGCGAACTCCTCACCAAGCTCGTCCCTCGTCTGCTGCGGGCGCTGGCGCAGACCGGCGACCCCGACGGCGCGTTCGTGAATTTTCATCGCTTTCTGGAAGGCTTGCCCGCGGGTGTTCAGCTTTTCTCGCTGCTGGCAAATAATCCCGCACTGCTCGATACGCTCACGCAGCTTCTGGGTACTGCCCCTCGCCTGTCGGGATATCTGGCCCGCAACGCCGGTGTCATCGATGCGATGCTCGACCGGGAATTCGCATCGCAGTTGCCGCGACCCGCCGCCCTTGAGCGGAGCCTTGCCGCGACGATTGGCGAGACGCGCGATTATCAGGACATTCTCGATGCCGCGCGCCGCTGGACGCGGGAGCAGACGTTCCGGGTCGGATTTCAGGTGATCTCCGGCCTCGCCGACCCGCTGGACGCGGGCCCCGCACATGCCAACGTCGCGGAAGCCATCGTGCGAGGTCTCTATTCCCATGTGGAGAGGGAGTTCTCGGCGCAGAACGGCGCGGTGCCGCGCAGCGCCCTCGCCGTTGTCGCCATGGGGAAGCTCGGCGGTCAGGAAATGACGGCGGTCTCGGATCTCGATCTTATCTTTGTCTACGACGCGCCCGACGACGCGCGTGCGCGTGGTCCGCGCGAATTGGCGGCGTCCGACTATTTCACGCGTTTGGGACAACGCATGATCAATGCGCTCAGCGCGCCCACTGCCGAGGGCAAGCTATACGAAGTCGACATGCAGTTGCGCCCCTCGGGCCGGGCGGGCCCCGTCGCCGCCAATCTTCAGGCGTTCGAGCAGTATCATCGCGAAAAGGCGTGGACGTGGGAGCACATGGCATTGACGCGCGCGCGCGCCATTGCCGGGCCGGAGGCGCTGCGCTCCGCGACCGCGGGCGTGATCCGGAGCGTTCTTTCCGCGCCGCGCGACCATGCCAAAACTGCACGCGACATCGTCGACATGCGCGCGCGGCTGACAAAGGAGTATCCCAGCCTCGATCCGTTCGAGCTCAAATATGTGCGTGGCGGACTTGTCGATCTTGAATTCATCACCCAGTTTCTGCTGCTCGTCCACGCGCACAAGCATCCCGATCTCCTGACAGGCAATACGCTTGCGGCGCTCCGCCGGATCCAGAACGCGGAATTGATCTCACCTGCCGCTGTGGGCGAACTCGAAAACGCTGCGATGTTGATCCACACGGTGCTCCAGATCTTGCGGGTCGCGGTCGAGGGACCGTTCGATCCCGGCCGGGCCGCTCCCGCGCTGGCGGCCTTGCTGTGCCGGGCGACCGACCATCCAAGCCTTTCCCGGCTTGAGCGCAATCTTGTGAATGCCCAGCGCGAAGTGCACGCGCTCTTTCATCATCTGGTCGAGGCGGGCGGGTAGGGCTGCGCCATTTTGGGTCATACCGATAGCGGTGTGCATGTGCGGCCGAATGCCAGAATGGCCTCGCCCTTGCACGCAATAACCTGCCATAAGAGTTTGTTAACTAAGGCGTTCAGCACGAACCGGGGGATTGTCCCCGGTCTGGTGCAGGTTTGGGGTATCGCGTATGGATCGACACGACGCGATCGTGATCGGGGCGGGCCATAATGGTCTGACAGCCGCCTGCGTTCTGGCGAAAGCCGGCCGCAAAGTTCTCGTTTTGGAACGCGCGTCCCGGCTCGGCGGCGCGGCGTTCGGCGAATTGCGGGCGGACGGCTTCCTGTTTTCGAGCGAGGGCTACGCGAGTCGCCTTCTCGAGCCCCATCTCATCCGTGATCTCGATCTCGCCCGATTTGGTCTTGCCATGCTTCCGACACGGGCGAGCTACGCGATCGATGCGCAAAATAAGACCGCCCTCGTACTGCATGCAGATGCCGTCGACCGGGCACGCGGGATCGCCGCCGTTTCGCCGCGCGATGCCGAGCGCTTCGAGGAACTCGCCGCCATGGTGCAGCGCCAGGCGGAGGTCCTTCGACCCCTGCGGGCCGAAGCCGGGCGGGCGACGCGCCGGTTTTCGCTTCGTGCCAAGCGGCGCTTTCAGGACGCTGCGGTGAATCTGGCGTCGCAGGGCAACGGCGCGGCTTACGAGGCCGCGACGTTCTGGGCCGCGAGTCTGGGTGACATCCTGGACCAGTATCTCGAGAATTCGGCTCTCAAGGCGCTGATCGCCGTGCGTGCACTGGCAGGCATTCCGCTCGGGCCTTACGCGCCGGGCACCGCAAGCCGGCTGCTGGAATTCCCAGGCTTTGCCGGCGATACCGGGGCGCACGGGCTAGGGTGCTACGTCGCTGGCGGGGCGAGCGCGCTCGCCGACGCGCTTGCAGCCACGCTGCGCGAAATGGGCGGTGAGGTGCGTCTCGAGACACCGGTCTCCGCCATTCTGCTGGAGAACGGCCGCGCGGCAGGCGTTGTGCTGGAATCGGGTGACGAGGTGCGTACCGGATGCGTCCTCTCGAGTCTCGACGTCAAGCGCACGTTCCTCACGCTCTTTGAATGGGAGACGCTCCCCAAGCCGTTCCTGGGCCGGGTCGCCAAGGTGCAGGCGAGCGGGTGTGTCGCCAAGCTGGACCTTGCGCTTGACCAGCTTCCAGAGGTTCCCGCGCTACCGCAGGGCTGGCATAAAACCCCGGGAGATATTGTGGTCTCTGGAGGCCTGCGCGAGATCGAAGGGGGCTATCGTGACTGGGCTGCGCAGATGCCGCCGCGCCGCACGCCGCTGATCCTTTCGTTTCCCAGTTTGATCGACAGTTCTCGGGCACCGCGCCGCCAGCACGTGCTCTCGGTATTCGCCCAATACGTCCCCGAAACGCTGTTCGACGGTCCCTGGTCCTCGGACCGGCGGGAGTCCTTTGCGGCTCAAATTCTCGAACAGCTGGGTACCGTCATTCCAGGTCTTGCAGATCATGTGCGTGATCTTCGACTTCTGCTGCCGTCGGATATCGAGACAGAGACCGGTATCACCGGCGGCAGCGTGTTCCACGTCGATGAGGTCCCCGCGCAACTCCTCTTCAATCAGCCCGCGCCCGAGGCCGCACGTTACGCGACGGTGGTACCGGGCTTGTATCTATGCGGGGCCGGAACCCATCCCGGCGGTGGCTTGACGGGCGAGCCCGGCGCGCGCGCGGCGCGCGTCGTGGATGCGGCGCTGGGACAGGGGCGCCGGCGATGAACGCGAACCGGACGCCCTCGCATATGTATGACGCGCTTGTAATCGGCGCCGGGCATAACGGGCTTGTGTGCGCAAATTATCTCGCGCGGGCCGGGCGGAAGGTCCTGGTGCTCGAGCGCGGAAGTGAAATCGGTGGCGGCGCCATTACACGTGAGATCGCACCGGATTTTCGCGTATCTGCCTGCGCGCACGTTCTCGACATGTTCGAACCCGATATTTTCCGCGATCTCAAGCTGAAGAAGCATGGACTGGTCTATTCCCGCCAGGCGCTCCCGATCGTGGCGCTGGCAGAAGACGGCCGGCATCTCTATCTCGGCGACGATCAAAATCGCGCGGAGTCATCGATTGCACCGCACGGGTTTCTGGACGCCAAGGCATACATCGAGTTTTCGCGCACGTTGGCGCGCATCTCCGAAGCGATCCGTCCGTTGGCGGAGAATGGTGTGGTCAGGCTGGTCGGCGAGCCGCTGTCGCGCGGTGTTTACGCCCGGATCGATCGCGGGCTCGCGCGACTCGACAAGGACGAGCGCCGTCTGGTCCAAGAGCTGGTGCCCGGTCCCTTGGCGTCGATCCTCGAACGCTATTTCGAAACACCGTTGCTGCAGGCGGCGGTCGCGTTCTCCTCGACATTGGGGCTGTCCATCGGGCCGCGCAGCCCGGGCTCGGGATTGGCGTTTCTGCGCCGTATCGCGCTCGAGCGGCGGGGCAAGCGGTCGCTGGCCGTGCACCCGGTCGGCGGCGTCGGCGCGCTGAGCGAGGCGCTTGGGGCGGCCGCGCTTGCACGCGGCGTCGAAATCCGCACCGGCGTCAATGTCGCACAAATTCTCGTCGAAGATGGCCAGGTCGCCGGCATCCAGCTCGACGATGGCGAACTCATCACTGCGCGGTCAGTCGTTTCGAGCATCGAGCCGTCGCAGACATTTCTCGGCCTTCTGCCAGCAGGGGTTCTTGATGCCGGCTTCCGGCGCCGGGTCACCAATGTGCGCAGTACTGCAATGACGGCGAAGGTTCACCTGGCGCTCGACGGATTGCCTGAGTTCAAGGGGTTGAACATCCCTGACATGGCCTCGCGGCTTGTGATCGCGCCGAGCCTCAACGTCATCGAAGAGGGTTATTCGGCAGCGCTCGAAGGCCGGTTCAGCGCTGATCCCGTGATGGAGGTTGTGCTCCCGTCGATTCATGACCCGTCCCTTGCGCCGATCGGTCAGCATGTCATGTCCGTCGTCGTGCAATATGCGCCTTACGAGATTGTGGGTGGGTGGGACAAGGGACGCGACGGGTTGGCCGAGCGCGTGCTGACAACACTGGGCCGCTATGCGCCGGGAATCGAGGAGAAAGTGATTGCGGGCGAAATCCTGGTACCGCCCGATATCGAGTCGGTATTTGGGGTACCGGGTGGCCACTGGCACCATATCGACCTCGCGCCGGATCAACTCTATTGGCTGCGCCCTGTTCCGGGTGCGGAGGATCATCGCACGCCGCTTTGCGGGCTCTATCTGTGCGGCGCCGCAACGCACCCTGGTGGTGGCGTGAGCGGATTGCCGGGCCGGAACGCGGCGCGCGCGTTGATCGCACAGGAGCGACGCTCATGATCGACGATGCGCTGATTGTCCGCACCAGCCCGTTCCATGATCGCACGTCGCTCGTGTGCCTCACCAATGCGTGGACGACCATTTCGGGCACGACGCTGGTGAGCAGCTACCGAAACGTCGAACTCGAATACTGGGCGATGTTCAGAAGTGCAGGTGTGGTCGACGTTTCCTATCAGATTGCAGTGCGCGTCGTCGGCAATGAAGCAGCCGAGGCACTTGAGAATCTGATCCTAACGCGGATCGGCGATCTTGCCGCGGGCTCGTTTTTCCACACCGCCTGGTGCACGGATGAAGGGTTTGTGGTCGGTGAAGGTCTGCTCCTGCGCCAGGATTCTGCAAGCTTCCTTTTGCTGACACGCGCACCTTGCGTCTCGTTCATCGAGATGGCGTGCTCGGGATTCGACTGCACGGTCGAAATTGCCGGCGACGCCGAGGCCGGACTTGAGCTGATCGGCCCTGCGGCGCCGCAGATTCTCGAAAGCGCAGGATTCTCGTGGGCGCCTGCGCTTCATCCGGGAAGCTTTGTTTCGATGACCGTACGCGGTGTGACGGTGCATATCGCCTGCCTGGAGCACGGCGGTGCACCTGCGTTCGCGGTGCGGACGGCGCGCGAGGGCGCTGTGCTGCTGTGGGACCGGTTGCGCCGCGCGGGTGCGCAAAGCGGCCTTCTTCCGGTCGGGACAGCCGCGCACACGATTGTGCGGCTTGAGGCCGGCGAACCCGCCTATGGATTGGACTATATGGGCGCGCTGGTGGCGCCCTCGTGGCGTTTGATGTCGACGCCCGATGCGATTGGCTTCGGGCCGATGATTTCGAACGGCAAAACCCGTTTCAACGGCAGTGCCGCGCTCAGGGATGCGCCGCGGCCCCGTCGCCGGCTCGTTTCGCTGGCGGTCGAGGGAGCGGGGACGCTCGCTCCGGCCTTCATCACGGCGGAGGGACTTCCCGTCGGCCATGTCACCTCGGCCGCGTGGTCGCCGCGGCTTGGATGCGGGCTGGTTCTGGCCTGGATCGAGACGATAAATAATAGCCCTCCCAATGGCTTGCGGCTTGTCAGCCCGGTTCGGGGCGCGGCCGCGGAGCTCACCGACTCCAACCGCGACGGCCGCCACTGCACGCTTTACGTGCCGGCGTAGATTTTCGCGGTTCCGACGACGGATCGCGCAGGCGCTGGCCGTTCAATTCCCTGACGAGCTTGTGCAATGGGCAGGGCAATGCAGACTTGCGCGCTGACGATAAACGCGGTCCTCTCGCCGCTTGAGATGAACGGACCACGCGCGGCCATGACGACACGCGATACCGGTATCAATGGCGACGATACGGCTGACCCCGACGCGCCTCTGGTGCGGCGCGTCGCGCAGGGCGACGAAAATGCCTGTCGGCTGCTGATGAAGCGGCATCTGGGACGGATTTTCGGGGTCGCCCGGCGCATGCTGGGCAACGACAACGACGCCGAGGATGTCGCGCAGGAGGTCTTTATCCGGATCTGGCGCAATGCCGCGAAATGGGAGCCCGGTCGCGCGCGGTTCGAGACGTGGATTTATCGGGTGACGGTCAACCTCTGTTACGACCGGCTGCGGCGCCGCAAGGAGGTCACGGTCGATGAAATGCCGGACGTCGCCGATAGCGCGCTGTCTGCGGTCGAGCGTCATGCCGAGCGTGATATCGCACACGCGATGGAGGCAGCGCTCGCATCCTTGCCGGAGCGCCAGCGGTTGGCGATCGTCCTTTGCCACTATCAGGGATTGACGAATATCGAAGCGGCGGCGCTTCTTGAGTTGACGGTCGAGGCGCTTGAGTCCTTGCTGGCGCGTGGCCGGCGATCCTTGCGCGCTCTGTTGCGCGACCAGGCCGACGGCCTGCTTGAAGCGCTGTAAGGGTAGAGAAATGAACAAGAATACGAATGCAGAAATCAGCCTTGAGCGATTTGCGAGCCTGGTGGCTGCCTATGGAGCGGATGCCGGGCGCTGGCCGGATGACGAGCGCGGCGCCGCGCAGGCTCTCCTCGCGATCTCGCAAGACGCGCGTGATTTGCTCGATGCGGCTCGCACGCTCGATCTTTGCCTCGATGTATTGCCCCAGCCGCGCCCGAGCGCACGCCTCGAGGCCGCCATTCTCGGGGCGGCACCGGTCGGGGTGGCCACCGCCGCGACGGCGGTGACCCAGCCGATCTCAGGTCGTGGTCTGGCGGGACTTGTCAGTGCCTGGCACGAAGAGATCTGGCGGCCGGTCGGCGTGTTCGGCATGGCCGCCGCCCTTGGCATCGTGCTCGGCTTGAACGTGATGGGCCCACTCGGTGCGGCGCTTGCGGGCACGAGCGGTTCATCCGATGAGGTACTCGCGTACGCTCTCCCCACCTATGGGGATAGCGAGAGCGGTCAGTAGGAGCGCCACATCATGCGCAATGGACGGACGTTGCTTTTTGTCTCGCTGGCCGTGAACGCCTTTCTGCTCGGCGGTATCGCGGTCGTGGTCGTGGGCCTTTTGCTTCACGGGCCGGGCTTCAAGGGTCCGCGCGGGTTTTCTCCGCATCCGGGCGGGGCGTTTCTGTCGCGCATTTTGCCCGACGAAGCCTTGCAGAGGTTGCAGCCGGAGCTGACCGGAAGGCGCAAAATCGTGCGTGCCGCCTTCGACGATGCGCGCGCCGCGCGCCGCGCGGCGATCGAAACGCTGGCTGCCGAGCCCTACTCGAAAGAAGCGTCGGCAAGCGCCTTCGCGGTTGCGCGCGACGCGGATATCAAGGCGGTCACGCTGGCACAGGACCTGCTCTCGAACGCCCTGTTGTCGTTGAACGATAACGAGCGCAAGGCGGCGTATGCGCGTCTTTCCCGCTTCATGAAGGATCGGGAGGGCGGGTTCCGCGGCAAGCTGCCCCCACCGATGATGGATGGTGACGGCCCGCGGGATCTCGATGGTCCGCCGCCGGGGCCCTAGCCTCAACCCCGCGCAGTGCCGGTGCCTGACGCGCGAGGGCCCGACTCCTGACCCAGGATCCGCGATACTACGGCGCGCAGCCTCAGAGCGTCGATCGGCTTGAGGAGGCAATCGGCGAACTCTGCGGCTGCCGCAGGCGGAAGCTGCGCCTGAGCGTCCGCATTGCTGACGGCGATAATCGGAACGACCCGCAGTTTTGGATTGGCGTCGAACGCGTTCAGCAGGTCGACGCCCGACAGGTCGGGCAGCATCAATTCGGTAATCACGAGATCCGGCATCATCTGCTCGACGATCGCGAGCGCGGATGCGCCCGTGGCTGTCTGGATGAAACTGCAACCCAGCGGTTTGAGCGCGCTGCGATATTGATCGCGGGCGATGTCGTTCGGCTCGATAATCAGGAGCGTCGTGTGGCGCAACCGCGAGAGCATTCGCCGCTCGCTGGCGCCGCTTCGCTGGTCAACCATGCCGGACGGCGGCGGGGTCTTCGCCGCGCTGCGCCGCGTCTGCGCTGTCGGGTCTGCGACGGGTCATTGGAATGGGTTCTGCGCCGTCGTGCTTGAAGCGCGGCAACGTCACGCTGACGGTGGTTCCCTGTCCCAGGATGCTTTCGACGTGCAGGCTTCCGCCATGCAGTTCCGTGAGAGATTTGGCGAGCGCAAGACCCAGCCCCGACCCCTTGTAGCGCTTGGTGTACTGGCCCTCGACCTGAACGAAGGGCCGGCCGATCCGATCGAGGTCTTCGCGCGCGATGCCGATCCCGGTGTCCGCGATAAAGAGGGTGACACTCTCGCGGTCGCTCATCCCCTTGACGAGGACTGCGCCACCCTGGGGCGTGAACTTTACGGCGTTTGAGAGCAGGTTCGTGAGGATCTGCTTGACTGCGCGCCGGTCGGCAAAGATTTCGGGCAGCGAATCCGTCTCGACGGCAATCCGCACCTCCCCTTCGAATGCACGTGCGGAAACGAGCTTGATCGTGTCGGCAACGACCTGCCCGGGCTGAAGCGGGGCAAGCTCGAGACCGCGTGCGCCGGAGTCGATCCTCGACATGTCCAGAATATCGTTGATGAGCGCGGTCAGCTCCTGTCCCGCCTGGTGGATATCTTGCGCATATCCACGGTAGCGCGCATCGCCGACATGACCGAACATTTCGTCCTTGATGATTTCGGAGAAACCCACGATCGCATTGAGCGGGGTGCGAAGCTCGTGACTCATGTTGGCAAGAAATTCCGACTTCGCGCGGTTTGCCTCCTCGGCACGGCGCTTTTCTGACGCGTAACGCTCCGCCAGCACGATCAGGTAGCGGGTTTGCTCGCGCAGTTTTGCGCGCGACGCCTCAAGCTCGCTGACACTCTCTTCAAGCGCGTGCTCGCTGGTGCGCAGAGCTTCCTCCTGACGCTTCAGCGCGCTGATGTCGATCGCGACTCCGACAACGTCGCCGGAGTATTCATCCGGCGCGCCCACCAGCCGCAGCCAGACGAAACGCTCCTCGCGGTGCAGAAACCGCAAAGTCGTCGCGACCTCACTCCGCCCGCTGGTCGCCATCGTCGCAATTGCCCGAAAGGCCGCGCGATCGGCGGGGTGAACGCGGGTTTCGATGCGCATCGCCGGGAGCGCGATTTCGCGCGTGCCCTCGCCGATGAGATCGGCGAAGGTGCCGGACAGGGTGAAGGTCAGACTGTCAGGCTCCAGACGCCACTCGCCGCAACCGGCGCGTTGCTCGGTAGTGGTGAGGCGGGATTCGCTCGCTTCACGCGCGCCCTCGGCGCGTGCGAGCTTTCTGCGCGTGCGTTCCAGCAGGATCGCGGTGCCGAAACCACCCAGGGCCGCAAGCAGGACCAGAACGAGCGCGCGCGCGAGGCCTGCGCGCCACGGTGCGAGGATCCCCTCGACAGGCACCGCCATTACCAGGATCGCGCCGGTATCGGGCAACCGGATCGACACCGCCATCCACCCCCTCGCGGGATAGGAGGTATGGGCCGTAAGCTCCGAACGTGCGGACGCGCGCGCCAGGTGTTCGAGGGTCGCCGAAATTTCGGACGCGCCGTTGGCCAGCAGCGCAAGGCCGCTCGAATCGAACAAGGCCACGCTGGCCCCCGGCCATGGCAGACTGTCGCGCGCCCCGTCGAGCAGGCTTTTCAGCCCGGTGTCGTCACGCGATGCGAGATAAACCGCTTCGCGGGTTGCTGTCGCTTTCAAGATTCGCTCGGCCTCGCCGAGGCGTGCGCTATAGTCGCTGGTGACTCCCGCGACGACCAGGCCGGCCAGCAGCAGACCCGCGAGTGCGGGCAACACCGATGCAAGGCGCACGCCTGCCAGTGCCCGCCGGGCGGTCCGCAGTGCATGAATCGCCAGCGAGGACAGGGTATAGGGACGCGCGCTCTCGCTCGCGGCGTGCGCGGCTGAGTTGAGGTCCCGGCTGGCGCTGATCGCGTGGTGCTCCATATCCCCAGGCCATGCGTGATCGCAGAGACGTGTGATAAGGGTCGAATCGCAAGAGCGAGGTGTGCGGGACCCGAATCATTAATGAAAGGTTATTATGCGGGATGCGTACGAGTTGTCACCACCGCGCCGGCAGTTTTGCGCAAAGAAATCAGGTGGATAAGTCGCGACTGTTCACGCGAGCAGGCGCGCGGTCATTTCCGTGAGGTTCGCCGAAGCCCCGCTTCGCGCGGCCAGACGGTCGAGGGCCTCGCGCGCCAGGCTTTGACGCCTCGGATCGAGGCGGCGCCAGGCGTCGAATGCGGTGGCAAGCCGGGCCGCGATCTGCGGGTTGATCTCGTCGAGCGCGGCAATGGTCCGCGCGACGAGGCGGTATCCGGCGCCGTCCGCACGGTGAAAATGATAGGGATTGCTGTGTGCGAAGGCGCCCACAAGTGCGCGCACCTTGTTTGGGTTGCGAAGTGAGAACGCGTCATGGTCAAGGAGCGCTTCGACGGCTTCCACGGTCCCCGGGAGCGTCGATATGGCCTGGAGCGAGAGCCATTTATCGACCACGAGCGGTGTGTCCTTCCAGCGCGTGTAAAACGCTCCCAAAGTGCGCGCGCGGGCAGGGGTATCGATATCGGTGAGCACCGACAGCGCCGCCATCGTGTCGGTCATATTGTCGGAGGCATCGAACTGCCGTTCCGCGTGCCCGATAACGTCCGTCGATTCGAGGCTCCCCAGCAGGCGCAGCGCGGCGCCGCGCAGAGCGCGAGAGGCCATTTGCTCCGTTGTGGGCGCATAGGGAACGCCGGGCGCGGCGGCGCCATAGGCTTGCGACAGCGAGCCGGAAAGGTTGGTCGCGACCGCCCGCAGCAGCGTCTTGCGCGCGGCGTGAATTGCATCGATATCGATCCATTCGAGCGACTGGGCGACTTCGCGCTCGGTCGGCAGGGTCAGCAACAGAGCCTTGAACGCGGGGTCGAGCTCGTTTGACGCGAGCGCGCTCTCGAGCGCTTCGCTCAGCCGCGCGATCCCGCCCTGCGCCGGCTGGCCGATCGACAACTCGATGATAATCGCGAGAGCGAAACCCTGCACGGAGTCCCAGCGATTGAAGGGATCGCTGTCAAAGCGCATCTGGAGCGACTGGGTGAGGCTTCTCGGTTCCACTTTGAGAAGGCAGGGCGCCGAAAAGCCGCGCAGCAGGGACGGCGTGACGGAGCCCGGAACGTCGCGAAAGCGATAGACCTGCGTTGCTTCGGTCAGTTCGACGACACGGCCGGTCAGGGGCTGCGCATCGGCTGCATCTCCTTCGGCATGCAGCGGAAGATCCGATCCGTCCGCGTCGATCAGGCCGAGCGCGACCGGGATCAGGAGCGGTTCCTTGACGGGTTGGCCGGGCGTGGGCGGTGTGCGCTGGGACAAAGTGACGTCCAGCTGACGCGCGCGCGGATCGTAATCCCACGTCGCTGTCAGCTCGGGCGTGCCGGCCTGGACATACCAGCGCCGCATCTGGGTCAGGTCGCGCCCGCTCGCGTCCTCCATAGCCGAAACGAAGTCTTCCACGGTCGCGGCGGTCCCGTCGTGCCGCGCGACGTAGAGATCCATTCCCTTGCGGAACGCCTCACGGCCGATCAGCGTCTCGATCATGCGGATGATCTCTGCGCCTTTTTCATAGATTGTCGCGGTGTAGAAGTTGTTGATTTCAACAAAGCTCTCGGGGCGGACCGCATGGGCCAGGGGGCCGGCATCTTCTGGAAACTGCTGGGCGCGAAGCGTGCGCACATCGGCGATGCGCGTGATCGCGCGCCCGCGCATGTCGGCCTGGAATTCCTGATCGCGATAGACGGTCAGCCCCTCCTTCAGGGAGAGCTGAAACCAGTCGCGGCATGTGATGCGGTTGCCGGTCCAGTTGTGGAAATATTCATGCGCGACGACCGCCTCGATCCCCTGATAATCGGCGTCGGTGGCGCTCAATGCGTCGGCGAGGATGTATTTTGCGTTGAAAATATTGAGGCCTTTATTCTCCATCGCGCCCATGTTGAACGCACCGACCGCGACGATCTGAAACACATCGAGGTCATATTCGAGGCCAAAGCGGTCTTCGTCCCACTTCATCGCGCGTTTGAGTGCGTCGAGCGCGAATGCGCCGCGCCCGGCATTGCCCGGATCCACATAAAGGTGAAGATCGACCTTGCGCCCTGACCGGGTCGTGAAGGTGTCCTCAAGCCGGTCGAGCTGGCCTGCGACCAGCGCGAAGAGATAGCAGGGCTTGGGAAAGGGATCGTGCCACACCGCAAAATGCCGGCCGTTTGCGAGCGCGCCGCGCTCGGTGCAATTGCCGTTGGATAGCAGGTGAGGAAAACGCGTCCGGTCGGCGCTAATGCGGACCGTGTAGACACTCAGCACGTCGGGGCGGTCGGGGTAGTACGTGATCCGCCGGAATCCCTCGGCCTCGCATTGGGTGGTCAGCACGTCACCGGAGAGATATAGCCCTTCGAGCGCGGTGTTTCGTTCGGGCGCGATCTCGCTGACGATCGTCACCGAACAGCGATCGCCGGGCGCGCGGAGCGTGAGGCTTTGCGCGTCGAGTTCGTACTCGCCGGGCGCAAGAACACGGTTGTCGATCGCGACGGAAACAAGCCGCTGAGCTTCACCGTCCAGGTGGATGGACGCACGCTCCGTCGATGCGGGATTGCGCCGGACCGCAAGCTGCGTTGCCACGACCGTGCGCGCCGGGTCGAGCGCGATATCCAATTCCACAGTGTCCACCAGCCACGGTGGCACCTTGTAGTCTTTCAGATGGATCGTCTTCGGCGCAGCGTGGTTGGTCTGATCGGTCATGATGGGTTCGTTTTAGGAGGCACTCTTAACCATAGTCCGCGGGCGGCGCCGCGCAAGGGCGCCGGGCGACATGCCTTTGACACTTGGCCATGGCAGGTTAATCATGAGGGCGCGACTTTGTCCGTGGGGCGGACGTGTGCGGGGGAATCTGAGATGGCTGTGAAAGCAGGTGGAAGTTGGCTGAAGCATCTGGGGACCACCTGGCGCTCGGTGGTATCGGTCGTTCTGACGTATGTGATTGTTGTTGTTCTCTTTTTTTACGAAGAGCACTGGCTTCAGACGATGACGCGCTGGGCCTCGGACGTCAATGATTGGCTCGCCCACGTGTTCGGCGTATTCAGCCCGCGCGGCGAAGCGCTCTTCACGCTCACCATCAGCGATCTGACGATGATGGTGACGTTGATGATCCTGTTCGTACGGGTGGTGGTCATGTCCGTGGTCTTGTGGCTCATGGGCAAGCTCGTCAACGCAATCTGGCCCAAGCGGGCCTGAGGGCTCGCCGCGCCGGAAGGGTAGTCAAACCGTCATTCAGTCTTTATATCAGGCGTTCCGGTTCGGTTCTTTTGTGCGGGCCGGGCGCGGTGAAGGACGAGAACGATGAGCGAGACGGCAAAACCCACCAACTGGACCCCGACGACGTGGCGCGACGTGCCCATCCGGCAGGTGCCTGATTATCCCGACGCCGCAAGCCTCGCGTCCGTCGAGAACCAGCTCAAGTCCTTTCCGCCGCTCGTTTTTGCAGGTGAAGCGCGCAATCTGAAGCGTGCCTTGGGCGACGTGGCGCAGGGACGCGCGTTCCTGCTGCAGGGTGGTGATTGCGCCGAGAGCTTCGCCGAATTTCATCCGGACAACATTCGCGACACTTTCCGCGTGCTGTTGCAGATGGCAGTGGTGCTGACATTCGCCGCCGCGTGCCCGGTCGTGAAAGTCGGGCGCATTGCCGGTCAGTTCGCGAAGCCGCGTTCGGAGCCGACCGAAAAGAAGGACGGCCTCGAACTCCCGAGCTATCGCGGCGACATCATCAACGCGATGCCGTTCGAGGCGGCGTCGCGTGCGCCGGATCCGATGCGGATGCTGCAGGCCTATGGCCAATCCGCGGCGACGCTCAACCTGCTGCGCGCGTTTGCGTCGGGCGGGTATGCGGATCTTCACAACGTACATCGCTGGACGCTGGGCTTTATTCAGGATTCCCCGGAAGCGGCCCGCTACAAAGCGCTCGCCGACCGGATCAGCGAGACGCTCGATTTCATGGCGGCGTGCGGGCTCAAACCGGACACCACGGCCGAGCTGCGGGAAACGGCGGTCTATACGAGCCACGAAGCGCTTCTGCTTGGTTACGAGCAGGCAATGACCCGTGTCGATTCCACCAGCGGCGACTGGTACGACACCTCCGCGCACATGCTGTGGATCGGCGACCGCACCCGCCAGCTCGACGGGGCTCATGTCGAATTCATGCGCGGCGTCAAAAACCCGATCGGCCTGAAATGCGGCCCCTCGCTGGAGGCGGACGACCTTCTGCGTCTCGTCGACATTCTCAATCCGCAAAACGAGCCGGGCCGTTTGACGTTGATCGCGCGCTTCGGCGCCGACAAGGTCGCCGAGCATCTGCCCAAGCTGATCCGCAAGATCCAGCGCGAGGGCCGGGCAGTGGTATGGTCGAGCGATCCGATGCACGGCAATACGATCAAGTCGTCGTCGGGCTACAAGACTCGCCCCTTCGACCGGGTGCTGAAGGAGATCCAGACCTTCTTCGCGATCCATCAGGCTGAAGGCTCTTACGCAGGCGGCGTTCACATCGAGATGACGGGCCAGAACGTGACTGAGTGCCTCGGCGGCGCACAGGCGATCACGGACGCTGATCTGGCGGACCGCTATCACACGCATTGCGATCCCCGTCTCAACGCCAGCCAAGCCATTGAACTTGCATTTCTGCTCGCTGAAGGCATCAAGCGTGAGCGCGAACAGGCCAAACTGAAAGCGGCGTCCTGAGCGGCCTTGCGTCGTTCAGGTATCAGTCGTTCTTGCGGTAGACCCGGACGTAATCGACGTCCATGAAGGACGGGTTCGGGGTCTTGTCGATCGGCCACCCGCTGCCGAGCGCAAGATTGACCAGCGGGTAGAGCGGCTGACGGAAGGCTTCCGGGACGGGTGTTTCCCAGGTCACCCTGCCGTTGAAATAGAACGCGATCGTGGCGCCCCGCACTTCGACACCGAACGTGTTGAACTGGCTGTAAAGAAGGCCTTCCGGGACCTTGATCACGTGCTCGGCCCGGAAGACCTCTTCGTCCTTTCCGGTGGCGCGCGACCAAATGTGCAGGTTGGAGCGAAACTCGCCGGGCGCGTGTCCGTAATGCTCCAGGACGTCGACCTCGACCTTGAGATCGGCGTGATCGCCGCCGATCAGCCAGAATGCGGGCCACGTCCCCGGGCCCTTGGGCAGCTTGGCGCGCATCTCGAAATAGCCCAGCGACTGGCGGAAGCCGCGCCCTTGCGGGTCGCTCCCGGCCAGCAGGCCCGAGCGCCATATTCCGGCGTCGTTGCGCAGGGCGATGATCCGCAACACGCCGTCCCGCACCGAAAACGGAAAGCCCGGGCCGGGATCGGCAAAACGCGCCGAGCCGAAATCCCCCTTCCAGGGGGTATGGGCAATCCAGCGCGAACTCCCCGCGGCGGTGCCGGCAGAATCCACGGGTCCCCATGCCGAAACGCTCAGCGTGTCGAATTCGTCGCTGAAGCTGAGGGTATAAGCGGACAGGTCGAGCGCGGCATCGTCCGGCGCGCCGATGCCGCGCTCCGGCGCGAGCGCAATCACAAGAGCTGCCGCGATCATCGCAAGCGAGAGGCGGGGGGGGCGTTTGGGGATCGTCACGCAACTCACTCCACAAAATCCGATCTCTGTTAATAGCAATGTTCGGCCTGCGAGAGTTCCCTGCCGGCACGTCTGATTCAGTCGGCGACCATTGGCCGCCGGATTATGAACGCGCGGGATCACCTAACGGTGTTACAGCCTTGAAATCATTTGTGTTGCACTGCGACAAAGCAGATTCTCGCGCCTCCTCGGGCCATATGTCATAGTCTGCGCCGATTCTACGGTAAGTCTTTACAGGAATTGAGATTTTGGCGGCAGGTGGGGCACTTCTTCGGGTTGGCGTGATCGGGGTCGGATATTTTGGGCGCTTTCACGCGCTCAAGTTCGCGCGTCATCCGCGTGTCGACTTCGTCGGATTGGCGGATCCAGATCCCGCACGCGCGGTCGACGTGGCGGCGGAGTGCGGCGTCCAGGCGTATTGCGAGCCCGAGGCCTTGATCGGCGTCGTCGATGCGGTGTCGATCGCAGCGCCCGCCCATTTGCATGGTCCGCTGGCGGTCACGTTCCTCGAAAGCGGCGCTCACGTTCTGGTCGAGAAGCCGATCGCCGCGTCGCTCGGCGAGGCCGACGCGATTTTATCGATCGCAGCCGCGAAGGGGCTTGTCGTTCAGGTTGGACATCAGGAGCGCGCAGTTCTTGCCGAAGCGGGGCTGTTCGATTTTCCCGAAACGCCGACCCGGATTCATTGCGTGCGCAAGGGGCCCTTCACCGGACGCAATATCGACGTCGACGTCGTGCTCGACCTGCTGACCCACGACCTCGACATGGCCCACGCGCTCAATGGCGCGCCAATTGAAAAGGCTGAAGCACAAGGGCAGGCCGTCAAAACACCTCTGCTCGACGAGGTCGCCGCAACGTTGACGCTGAGCAACGGGTGCGCAGTGACCCTGGAGGGCAGCCGCGTTAACGACAAACGCGACCGGCGGATGCGGATCGAGTATCCGAGCGGTGTTGTCGCAATCGACTTCCTCGCCCGCACGATGGACAACTCAACGCCGTTTGCGCTGAAGGACCTGTTTCCGGCGGGCGAAGACAATCAGGGAGTCGCGGGCGACCCATTGGGCTATGCGCTCGACCGCTTCATATCGGCGTGCCTCGATGACGGTGCGCCGCTCGTATCGGGCGAGGACGCGCGCTTCGCGCTCGCCGCCGCCGCCGCTATCCAGCGCGCCGCGGGATTCTAACTCTCAGCCAGGACGATCAGACATGACGCCGATAGCCTTCATGGACCTCAAGACACAGGCCAAGCGGATCAAATCGCAGGTCTCGGCACGGATTGAGGCGGTGCTCGAGCACGGTGCTTATATCAACGGTCCCGAGATCGGCGAACTTGAGGCGGCATTGACCCGCTTGACGGGGGCGGGAGCGACGGTTGCCTGCTCCAGCGGAACCGACGCCCTTGTCATCCCCCTGCTGGCCTACGGCGTCCAACCGCGCGATGCCGTCTTCGTTCCCGCATTCACCTACAATGCGACCGCGAACGCGGTGCTGCTGGCTGGCGGCGTGCCGGTATTCGTCGATGTCGATCCCAACACGTTCAATATGGATGCGGGGCACCTCGCGGACCAGATTGCCGGTGTAACGCGCGCCGGGAAGCTCAAACCCAAGGGGATCATCGCGGTCGACATCTTCGGGCTCCCGGCCGATTACGATGCAATCGGCGCCGTCGCGGCGCGCCACGACCTGTTCGTGATTGCAGACGGAGCGCAAAGTCTGGGCGGCAAGCGCCTCGGCAAGGCGGTCGGAGCACTCGCACCGGTCACAGCAACCAGCTTCTTTCCGTCGAAAACCCTTGGTGGTTACGGCGACGGCGGTGCGATTTTTGTCCAGGACCCGGCGTTTGCGGGTGTCATGCAGTCGATCCGCTGGCATGGCACTGACGACGCGCGCAAAGAGTCGATCCGGGTGGGAATGAACGGCCGGCTCGACTCGATTCAGGCGGCGGTTCTGCTCGTGAAACTGTCGATCTTCGAAGAGGAGATCGCGCGCCGCAATGCCATCGCGGCGCAATACGAGGCGGGACTGAGGGGATTGGCCGGTTTGCAGGACATCCCGGTGGGCTACCAGAGCGCGCGTGCCCTGTTTGTCGCGTTGTTGCCGAAACGCGACCGGGTTCAGGCGGCACTCAAGGAGAAGGGCATTCCTTCGGTTGTGTATTACGCCAAGCAACTTCATCTCCACGATGCGTTCAAGGCTTATGGCGCGGGTCCGGGGAGCCTGCCCGTCGGAGAGGAGCTGGGCACGCGGCTGCTGGCGTTGCCGTTTCATCCCTATATGAGCGACGAGCAGGTCGCGGTCGTCGTCGACGCCGTGCGGGCCGCGATCTAGCCTCACGCGCCGGTTCGCGGTTGGCGCCGTCCGCGCGGGCGGCTAAGGTGCGCGCGGCTTGAGACGGCCGCGCGCGGGGACCAACGAGTTGGCAATCAGGAGAGTTCATATCGGCGGTGCAATGCGCTCGGGCACCACGCTGCTTGCGACGCTGATGAGCGACTGCTTTCGCTTCGATTTCAGCCCCGCGGGCGAGACGCATTTATGGTATCCGGTTGCGCCGGGCAGCCGCACCGCCTGCACCAAATATCCCGGCGACGAGATCGTGGTACGCCACGTCCTGCCCTATGACGGCGATCTTTGGTTCATCTACATGCTGCGCGATCCGCGCGACGTCGTGGTGAGTGTCCATGGCATGGATCGCTCGGCCTATTTCACCAATCTGAGGCACTGGCGCGAGAGTTACGCCGCCGCGCAACCGATGCGCAGTTCGCAGCGATTTCTGCAGATTCGCTACGAGGAACTCGTCGCTGATCCGGATGCGGTTCAGGCCCGCATCATGACGTTCGCCCCGTTTCTTGAACGGCTGAAAGCATTTTCCGAGTGGGACGGCAAAGGCGCTCTGAGTTCGCAATACGACAAGGCGATGCGCGGCGCGCGCAAGGTCGAGCCTTCCAGCGTTGGTGCCTGGCGCAAACACAAGGGGCGCCTGCGTGCGCAGATCGACCTTCACGGCGACATTGGCGATCTGCTCATCGAAACGGGCTACGAGCGCGACACCGCGTGGCTGGCGGAACTCGATG
>Ga0209643_1000361_pt1 | contig 91364 bp, 93 predicted proteins | sample AutmiccBRH37_all_FD_187383 | JGI IMG/M metagenome (GOLD analysis project Ga0209643, IMG submission 187383) | Deep subsurface microbial communities from Mt. Terri, Switzerland - Autotrophic microbial communities BRH/37_all (SPAdes) (version 2) | ecosystem: Environmental > Aquatic > Deep... | reverse complement strand
AGATGATGACGAAACATTAAGAAGACTGAGTGGGCTGAAATAATAATGCCGATATTTGCCGTAAAGATAACGTATTTTTACGGCAAATATCAAAAAGTCGGCATTTAAAAAATATCGGCATAAGGGAAATAATGCTGATATCGGCATAATTTCCCATCGTTTGCTTTAAATAATCTCGCATCAAGTGCTTCCACGTGAGCAGTAACGTTTACTTCTATTTAAATCTTAAAGATACCCCTAGAAAGGGTACTATGTGTATGGGGTAAATTTATATGAAATTTCAGCATAACAACAGCGGTTTAATATTCGTCTAACCAGAGATAATAGCGGTAAAGTATACGTCTAGGGATCCCTAGACGTATACTTTACCGCTATTATATGCTCAAAAGCCCTTTATATATGGGCTTTTGAAAAAATCGATTATATATTAAGTATGATAAAATCTCTAAATGCGGTATTATAGACAAATACTAATATGAAATGCGGTATTGCATTCAGTAGTGAGAGGGGCTTTCTCTATACTTAGATAATAATTGAATTAATTAAGGATTAGGGCCAATGCCTTAAAAACCTTTGTGGTTGACAGTAATTAGAAAGAAGTAGATAAATCAATTATGGTTGGGTGCTCTCAAAAACACTAACACTTCTTAATCTTTCGACATGTTTAGTGCTTTTTCACCAAAGGATTGATAAAGTATTTGTTGAATTATAATACAACAATAAATATTTATTTTCTAAAAATTTAAAGCTACCTTACCTGAAAAAGTGGGAGGTGGTTTTTTTACTTTTGGAAGGTTCACAAATGTCTAAAACTAGAAGTTGATAATAGTCGGAATGCTTTAGGTTATAGCAATAATGGGAAGTTTAGAGGGACGCCATATCTCGAAGGATAAAATGGGGTACGCAATCAAATTATGAAATGACGAAAACAGTGGGAGAACTAAAATGAAATGGCTTCATATATCAGATATTCATTACGATCAAATCAATGATGGAATTCAGACTTTGCTGCTTCGCGATGATTTTGAAAGATATGTAAAAAAGAATAATATTAAAGTCGATGAAGTTTTTTTTACAGGCGATTTTCGCCATGCAAGAAATCAAAGAGACCAGAATATTGATGAAGTTGCTAAAAATGCAGTTGACTTTTTGCGGCATATTGCTAATAGTGTTGGGGTAACTGATGATAGCCATATTCATATTGTTCCAGGTAATCATGACTTAGATTGCGGAAATATGGATGATCCCAACAGCGAAGATGCCAAAAAACTCACAGATTCAATTAGAAACTATAATGGAAACTTTCTCGCATCTTCCAATGCTTATTTGAAAAGCCGTTTCTCGTTTTTTGAGAAATGTGCAGCACTTTTGAACAATCAAATATGGGCGCATTTCAATGAGGGGTTAATTCATAGATATCAAAATTATATTGATTACAGTATAATTTATCTCAACTCATCTATAGCCTGTGGTCAAAAAGGAGAGCGCGGAAACCTTGTAATTGGTACAGTAGATTTGCACAAAGCACTATCTAAAGTCAAGGAACTAAACAAAGGAAAGCCTTTTATATTTTTAGCACACCATCCTATGGAAGTTTTTTCAATAAGCGAAATAACTGTGATAAAAGATATAATAAATAAATTTGAAGTTCCTGCCTTATGGCTCTGCGGTGATTTTCACGATATGCTTGAGAATAATACTTATGAATTAGCTCAAATAACTACTGGTTGCTTTAAGAAAGAACCAAACATAGAAGCCGGATTCTATATCGGCGAGATTTCTTCAACAAAAGGTGTTCGTTTAAGTGCGTTTTTAGGAACGAAACGTGGGAGATGGGAATATAGCGAAAGCTACTCTGAATTTTCAAATGCAGCCTTACCGAAATCCCTTAGATGGAACGATGAAGATGAATATCCAATCGATTATATTTCTGCAGAACACTTTGCTAACGAAGGCGATTATGCTAAAGCAATAGAGTGGTGTAATAACGCTCTTTTGAATAAGAATTTAGATATTTTAATTGCATGTAAAATGAAACTGTCACTTGGATATTGGCACATATGGCAAGATGAGAACCTGAAAGCAATAGAGATTCTCGTTCCGTTGCTAGATATTTTTCGCAAGAATAAAGATGCTAGAAATCTAGCCCTCTGTTATAACTATCTTGGTCTTGCTCATGAAGAGATGAAAGAATGGCCAAAGGCAGAATATAACTACATTCAGGCGAAAAATATTTATGAAAAAAATGCTAATACTTATACTTCTCTTGTGTTACAGCTTGAAACAAATCAATGTTATGCCAATATGGGACTAATGTATTTTAGATGGGGGCAAAGTGTGCCCTCCCATGATTATTTTGGGAATGCAAAGCTATACTTTGAAAAGGCCCTTTTGTTCTTTGAGGAAAATGAAAATGACATTGAGTGTCGTGCTAAAGCGGCGATATTTTTCAATAATTATGCATTGTTCTGCGACATGCAAAAAAGCTATATACTTGCAATTAATTATTACAAAAAAGCGCTGGCAATAAAGAGCCGTACATTGGGACAATGGCATCGTTCAACTGCAAGGATTTATGCGAATATAGCCCTTGCTTATGCAAATTTAAATGATATACATAATGCTTATAAGACTTGTGAAACTGCTAGGCGAATTTACATTGAGAATAATGAATCACACTCGAGGGACGCCTTGCGAAATTTGGGAACTTTTGCAGCTATAAAAATCAAAGAACAAAAATATAGTGAAGCATTAGAACTAATGGATGAATTGCTTACCATACGGGTTGAGAAGTTCGGAGAAAATGATACCGATGTCGCCCAAACGCTTCACAATATTGGGAAAGTATATTTGGAACAGCAAAAAAACAAAATAGCTCGTGAATTCTTTGAAAGAGCATATAAAATTAGGAATGAAAAAATACCAACACATAGATACACCGTTGATACAATTATTCTTATATCAAAAACGTATATAAATAAAGGCGAAGAGGATGAAAAACTATCATGGCTTAATAAGGCTCTTGATATTCAAAAAAGCACATTCGGTAAGAATCACCCTGATACTATGCTTACCTTGAAGTTGATTGCGGAAATAAATAATGATAGCTAATTACAACAGATTTTTGGGAACATTTTTTGACAGCATGACCATTATCTTGTTTTTAGAATGAACGCCAATTTTTTTATCTACGAGAGCGTTAATTGCCATACATGTCGTCCTTGATAAGATATTACTTATTATTCATACAATCTTAATTTAAAGTGAAGTTTTGAATTTTCCATTATGTCTATAACAAGGAAGAAATTAACTGCTGGTAAGGCTAATAATCGGAACTTCATATAACTAAATGTTTTAGCAATAACGGGAAGTTGATTTGATAAGTGTTATGGCTACAATGAAAGAGTCCATATCCATAGAACGTCATTTAAGTTGAGGTATACTTATGCAGCGAAGCTATGATGGTGTTAAATTTTATAATGCCGCAGATTTAAGCTGTGGACACTCACTAGATAAAGCTGAGACGATTCTCCAAACAATTTGCTCAGAGAATGAGTTTTCAGATATTAACCATGTAATTGAGTTATTCAATATCAAGCAATTTTTTAATAGCGATTTACGCCTCAACAGATGGACAGATGCTGATTTTGAATATTATAAAAGCGTAACAAATAAATTTGATCAAATCATTGCCATCTTTTTTTCTAGCCTTAATGATGCCAACTTTTTGCAAAGGCTAGGAGAAGTTGATATAGAATATGTAGATGATTTCTGGTTTCTTATCGGCCGATTTAAAGTTTATGAGCGCGTTTCTGAAGATGTTTTCACAATAGCAATTGAGCAGCCAGATTTTTATTTATTCCCACTGTTAAAACAAAAAGATATTGTTTACTATTATGGACAAGTAATAGCAAATCATATATTAAAATCATGTGATAGTGCAGAGCTATTGATGTCTCAATTCCTAGAGGTAAGTAAGGAATCCAAACACACACTCTGGTTTCCCAAAGAACTGTCTGGTGAACTAAAAGAAAAGATTATTTTGGATTATATCAGATCAGAAGAAGCCAATCCAAACTATCTTGCACTAATAGCAGGATCGCAAAGCACATCAGAGTTACCTCTTCATGATAAGATAAGACTAGAAGCTCGAAAAAAATATGAAGCTCATACGGAATCGCATTTTTCGGAAAATAGCGGATTTGCATATGGGGTAGCAGTTAGCTTTTCCAAAACACAAGATGAAGAAATATTATATACTGGTACTGACAGCCATGAATTTTCTATATCTTACAGTTCAAAATGGATAGAAGAAAATCAAGACTATCCGACTTTATTGAATAACTTCATATATCTTTTCGAGTATGTAGATAGATTTTTTAGAAGCCAATTCATATCTCAACCAGCGCAATTAGGTGTATTTGAACGCTTTTTGGGTGTCAAAGGGAAAAAGAATTATGAAACAGGGATACAGTATAATATAAGTCATATGTCATTCGGTTTACAGATGATGGGCTATTATCAGGAGCTTTCTAATCTTAATATTAAATTAGAATCTCTATTTAAATGGTTTTTTGAATCTTATCTTACTGATGAATTCCAAGCGGATGGATTTACCTTTGTAACTCCTTCCGATGGAACAACTGATCTGGAAAAATGCAAATTACTTGCTTCGGAAATCGATAGTGTTCTGAAACAGTTTTCAATGTTTGTAACAGAAGGCAGCATAGATAGAGAATTGTTTGAAATGTCATCCGGACATGTAAAATTGGAGAATGTTCCAAGCTTATTCCAAGCGAAGTATATCTATCCTAAAAATGATGTATGCAAAGGTAGTATGAATCTACTATTCTCCGATCAATCTGGACTGGCTTATACGGAAAAGACGCGAAGCCGTTATGAGAACTTCTTTTCTCTTCTTAAAAACGAGACAATGTATTTAGCTGATTTTATAGAGTATCATAGGCCTCAAATTGAATGGTTGTCACAGCATGGTTGTATAAACATTGATGGCGATGGAATTCTAACACTCAACTTGAAAAAAGTTAGTATTCTGAAAGATTTATATAACAATCAAGTTAGCTGTTTGAAATATCTGGATCGTTATCAAAGCATATTAAATAGCATGGTGGACTCTGATGAGCTTTATTATGAGGCTTCGTTGTTTTCTAAACCAGAACAATCTTACATTAATTATATTTTAAATAAAGCTGAATTTTCTAACGGTCATGATTTGAGAAACAAATACATACATGGAACGCATTCTTTACGAGAAGAAGATCATAAAAAGGATTATATTGAACTACTAAAAATCATGGTACTAATCATAATTAAAATAAACGAAGAATTATGTTTATTTAATGAGCAAGCAAGTCAATAAGCAATTTTCAATTACGGCAAAACTGTAATTATAAATAACTCAATAATAATAAATTGAAAAGAGGAAGGTGTAACTACCATAAGACACAAAATATGTACTTATAATATTAATTTAACTTATAAAAACACAAGAGAGCCTGAAAGGGTTCACGTGCTTTTATATTGATTCTAACGTCTAAATATTTTCAGCCAGTTTATGATATGGTATCGGAATGCCATGGAGCTCTATTTCATTAATAATAGGTTCATTTTTTGTACCTTTTTTTACTGTAATAGATTTTATGCTTGAAAATAGTATATGTCTAAGTTCGAAAATATTGAGGACTTCAAGGTTTGTATTAACAATACGACTAGCTATTACTTCAATTGAACCGGATGACAACATATTTTTACTAGCATCCCTATAGTATTCTAATTCTTTAATTTCTGCTTTAAGGTGTTCCATATTAATTTTGCATAATTCACGATATGCATCAAACTCATTATTAGTCAAAGACTTTATGAAAGGTGGATTAATACTAAAGGAGTACTTTTCAGCTTCTAATTCATTTATTTTAGTATTAATTTTTTTTTCTAAGACACTTAGCCATTTTTGCAGTTTTTCTGAAATAGTATCAGCATTTATTCCATTTTGTAGGGCTTTTTGTACTTGTTGAATTACAATTTTATCAAGGTTTGTGGATTCTATTCGAGTATCGCACTTGGGGCAATAATAGTACAATAACGGTTCCCCTTTGCGGGTATACAGGTTTTGGGTTCCCTTTTTCAAGCTATTTTTTGCAAGTAATTTAATCCTACACCTAGCACACTGTACTATTCCAGAAAGTTTAAATTGTGTATTCATTCTAAGTTTATTTTTCTTTTCTATATTTACATTATCAGTTGTAAACATTCTTTTCCGATCAAATTCAGCTTGTACTAAATTCCATAATTCCAAAGGAATAACAGGAGGAAAATCTGCAAAAAATTGCAATTGATCTTCTGGACCTGGGGAACTATTAGTTCTACTTTTCCTTCTATACCAAACCCCTTTACCAATGTATATTGGATTATTTAAGATATAATGGATAGTAGTATGGCTCCAATTTTTACTAGCCATATATAATTCTCTATGACTGTCAGACATCAATGGCATAATTTTCATTGAGCTTAATATATCAGCAATACTTTGTTCCGAATGACCCCAAGAGGCTAATTCAAAAATAAATAATACTATCGCAATATTATCATCAGCAACTATAGAGTCTTCTGTAATTGCTTTTATACCCAGGGGTAGCCTACTACCTGGGCGCCTATTTGCATGTATCATATTTTCCTGACCTTGTTTAGCATATGCTCTTTTTTTCTCGGATTCTTTACATGCATCAATTAGATTGCGCTTATTATTAACATCTTCCAGGTCCCATTCCTTCGAGTCATTACTCCTATAAAATTTAGTATTTGGATTAGTTTGAAATATAGGGACAATTAGCTCTCGATACACATCTAAAATACCCCTTGTTAATCTACTTTCATCGTTAAACACAACACAATTTGCTTTACCATCTCTAATAATTTGTAGTAGATTTTGCATACCTTCACGTTTTGAGATATTTTTATAAAAGCCACTGGTTGCTCTATCAATATATTCTCCTATGAAAATTCCACCAATTTTTTCAATTGTTTTTTTATTGGCAGCTGACTGATATTCCACTGATAAACCATCTGATTGTTTTGAACTGGAATATCTAATATAAGATGCACACTTTAACAAGCAGTTATCATTCATAGTACATCACCTCAGTATTGTAATTATCCGAGTTGAAGAAGCCAACTCTATTAAGTATTCTTACGTCAACTTGTCCAACTTCAATTGAAATTATTAGTGCTCTAAGAGTATCAATAGAGTAAGATAGAATACTCTTGTTAGCATTGCGAATTACATCAGAAGTAAATTCATTAATTGCAACTTTTAAATCTTTGAGTTTTTCTAATTTATCATTAATTTCCTCATAAATGTTTTTAATGTTTATAAAGCTTGTTAAAGCGAGCTTCAATTTATCATGATTATTTCTAAGTCTTTGATTTGATAGGGATACCTCCGTCAGTTTGATTTGAAATTCTCTTTTTTCCTTTTCAAGCTTTGAAATAAATGTATTTATTTGAGCTATACTCTTTTGACGTATTACATCAGGGTCTATCGTTTTTATACTATATTTCAAATTATCCAAAACTAATTCATTAAGTCTAATCTGGGAAATCTTAATCTTTTTATGTTCGGGGCATTTATAATGAATGTTTGATTTAGAAGTCTGAGATACTAAGCTTTTTTTACATATTCCACATATTATTGGTATTTGTAATTGCTTGAAAAAGAAATCATTTAAAACTGGTTTCTTTAGTCCGTAGCCCCATTGAATATTAATTTTTTCGATGTTTTCTTTAATTAGATTAATATCAACTATCGGCTCAATATGATGTACTTTTTCAAACTCTGTACCAACGTGAGCGGAATAAAAAGGATTAGTAAGAATTTTCTCTATGTTACCTTTTATCTTTTTTTGCCATTTCTTTTTGAAAATTTGAAAGTCTTTTTTTGAGTTATTAAACTTGAAATCATCGAAGAGTGTTCGGACGATTGCTATATGTTCAGCAAACACATATCTTGTTTCACCTTTCTTTCCAATTTTCAGATAACCATAAGGAGCGGAAGGATAGTATTTTCTAACCTCTCTATTCCTAGCAGCAATTCTTTTTCCATCAACCTCTGCGTCAAGCCCTAATTCTGCCTCTCTTGACAAAACTTTACTAAATTTTTCTACACAAGGATTAGAAAATATAACTTCAACATTGTTTTTTATGATATCCTCCACAAGAATGAGATATTCAAACATATGTCTAGCCAGACGATCACGATCAAATACAATTAAAACTGCAACCCTATCCATTTTTATCAACTTATGTAATTGGGAAAGGGCATCTCTTTCCTCAGCTTTTTTTGATAATGAGCTAATTCCATCATCAGCTAAAATAACAATGTCTTGTTCATCATAAGCCAATGTATTAGCGATTCTTTTACCAGATGAGACTTGAAATTCAATATTCTGCAATTGAGTGCTAACTCGGGCATAAATAACACATATTTTTTGCTGCATGATTTTATGAGCCCCCTTTTTCAAATAATCAATATCAAGGGTTAACTTTTTTTTACTGTTCATCCATGAATTTAGATGTTTTTAGCAAAATCCGAACATGGTCTGAACACTGTAATTCTTCTAATATTGTTTTTTCAACGACATGGTTCAGCCATCTTTCTATATTAAATTGTTCATTTTCTTCGGCATTACAATAAGAAATTTTATTTATTTTCATGGAGGGCTCCTAATTTTTTCTAATATTGTTAGGAAAACCTTCACTTTCTATTCATCTTTTTCAAATATGATTGGTAACTGAAGACTTTGTTCAGAAGTTAAAGGGTAGATATTAACAATGACTTTACATATCTTATACTCTTCAAGTAAATTAAATATCTCCATTTTTTGTCTTCTCCCAAAAATCATTTAATTCTTTTAGTAATACTTCCCCTAATTTTATGTTGCACGTATTATCTATTATTTGCTTATAAATTAAATCAGTGAGATTTGACACAATGATACCTCCCTTACGCTCTTATTTACCAAAACTTTTACCACATACTAAAGACAGTCGATTCTAAAAATTTTAAAAAAAATAAACTGTAAAAATTCAAACCAAGAGAAACGTTGAATGGCCGAATGAAACAAATAAGGTGCATGGGTCCGTGCTGTTAAACAGTAAAAAATACAAATCTTGGACAATACTTAAAGAGAAATTTTTTATTATGTTTTGAAAACTATTTCTTTAATTGAGTAATCAGAGTTAATAAAAATTTTTTCGAAAGTAGCGTTTAATAGAGATATTTTTTCTTCATAAGTTAGGTCATGAATGTTGTCCAATTTATCTCTAACTTGCATAAAAACACGGTTTAGTCGTTCATTAAGGGTGTCAACTTTGTTTAGCCTTTCGGTTATCTTATCTAGCCTATTTATTAACCTCTGTTTTTCCTCTCTTAGTTCAGCTAATCTGTCTTTGTATTCATGCAACTCTAGTGCCTCAGCTTCATATGCAGTATACTGTCTATTCACGGCTTTTTCTAACTCCTCTAACCGAAGTTTTATACTAGTCCTTTCCTCGGCTATTAACAAATCCTCATCAGTTGTGTGTATTTGGTTTTTAAGTGCTTTGGTTAGTCTTTCGCTATCTTCAAATAGAGACCTAAAAATGTCAAGTATCATATGGTCTACACGTTCCATATCCCAATATTTCATTGGGCTAATGCATTTACCATTTCGACCGTCACAACGATAGCGGTAACAAAAATCGTTAGTTTTTTTCCCCTTCGATTTTTTTGGATATCGAGAGCCGAAAATTTTCCCGTAACATGTTGAACAAAACAATATTCCTGTCGCTAGGTACTTGCGGTCACATGACCACTCTTTAGAGTCCTTCTCTTTCTTCTCGTTCATAATATGCTGAACTTTATTAAAATCTTCAATTGTAATCAATGGTTCATGTGTATTCTCGCGCACAATCCATTCTTCAAATGGTCGAATAACTCTATTTTGGGTCCCGTCTGGACTCCGTAATAGCGTTGTTGCATTATAAATAGTAGTTCCTATATAAATTGGGTTGCTAAGTACAGTCTTTATTGCGTTGCTACTCCAATTAAATCCTCGTCGAGACTTAATTCCTGTTTTGTTTAAGTATTTAGCTAACTTTAATTGCCCCCATCCTTCGATGTATTTTTCGAAGATAAAGTGTAAAGTGGGTGCAGTCTCTTCATTTATAACCAGAGTCTGCTTATCATCACTTAATTTGTAACCAAAAGCAGGCAAAGGAACATTTGTTTTCCCATCTTTTGCTTTAATAATCTGTGTAACTTTAACGCGGGACGCAGTAGTTTTTCTCTCTTTTTGAGCAAGTCCGGAGTAAATGATTAGCAAAAACTCATCATCATCTTTACGTGAGTCGTATGCTTCTTTCAGAGATATTATGAAACCTCCGTAATGGGTTATTTTGCGTTTTAACTCCAACATATCCATAACGTCTCTGCTTGTTCTAGAAATCTCCTTTACTAGAACACCCCGTATCACTCCATTACGAACATCTTCAAGTAGCTCTTTTAATTCATTTCGAAGATATGTATACTCTCCCGATTTAATATCTACATAACATTTAGTTAGATTATATTTGTTTAACTCTGCCCATTCGTATAGATAACGCTTTTGATTTTCTATACTGGTCATTTGTGTTTGCTTTGGAGTTGATACTCTTATATACCCACCTAAGTCCAAGAACTCCATTTCAAGTGTTTCCTTTGGATTATGGTATCTCTCCAGTTTTCTACCTGCCACATGATTGGGAATGTATTCATACATGCCCCTTTACACCTCTCGAAGTTTTCGATTTATACTTATTAACTTTATCTTGCCTAGTTGAAGCCATATTTATGAGCATGGAGACTACTCGTTCATAAGTTTTATCAGGAATAGTAATAGCTAAACGATTATTTATTGCAGGAGGTTTTTTATCCATTACTAATCACTCCTTTGCAACCAAGATATTTTCTAAGGCAAGATTTTGTTACAAAAGTACAACCTAAAATCTTTGTTAAGGCAGGATTAATTTATTAACACAAAAAAGGCTATAATATCTCATTTATAAAAATCCGCTTTGATGTAAGGGGGTACCCCAGTCGCAAAAAAAGGAGTGTTAAAAGTGCTGTATAAACAGCATTTTTAACACTCCTCGATTTATCACACGATAAACGATTTGTTCAACTATATTGAAAAATATGCACAAGTCTTATCAAAAAACAATTTGCTTCACTAAGAAGTACAGAATAAACAAGGATAAGCCGTACTCGATTTATAGAACTAAAGTATACGATTACTTCTCCATAAGGAGACACTAATGCGTCTATACGACGCTAAATTTGTATAACTAATTACTTTATTCTACATGTTAAATAAAAATCCTTTAAAAAAACAATTTTTTTATATAATATTTGCTTTAAAATGTTCTTTTTGAATAAGTAAATTTAGCTACAATACAGTTTATAAAAAATACATAACAACTATTTTTGGTTGAAATTTATTGTAATGTTTGAAAATTGGTATTTAATTGCAATATATTAATTTATTAGAGAGAGAGTATTATTTAGAAAAGAAAAGAAAGCGAATAAAGTAAAGTGGAAAAAAAATAACTAATATATTATTATATAAACAAAGAAGTGTTTATCTTTTTTCGTTTTCTATAACTTTGGTTTAAAGAATTAAGGAGTTGGAAAATATAATGATAGAAAGCAAGGAAGCTGCTCTAAGAATTTTAGCAAGTTTAGACAGAAAATTGCAGTTAAAAGGAAGAAAAGATAAATTAGGATTTATCATTTTAGGTGGCACAGCATTATTGATACTCAAAGATCATAGAGTTACAGAAGATATAGATGTTATTATATTAGATGTACTAGAAAAAGAAGAAGTTGAGTTACTAAGAGAACATCAAATAAACAATAGAGTTGAAGGTATATTAGGTTTTCCTCCAAAAGAAGATTTTATTAACAATATGTATAAATTAAACATGCCTTTTGAATGTATTGAAGTTTTTATTCCCGATCCAGTTTATTTAGTTTTATCTAAAATGTTTGCAAGTAGAATGTATAATAAAGATAAAGAAGATATTATTAATTCTGGAATATTAGAAGATATTGACTTTAGTAAACTAGAGGAATTGTATAATGAGTATCGATCTTACAATAGCAGTCCAAATTATTGGCGTATAGAGGAAATTAAAGAGGAGTATTATAAGAAAAAATGAATATAAGAAAAAATTTTATCAAAAGGTGGTGATACAGATGAATTTTACAAGATTTAAAAAAGAAGTTATTAAAAGAAAAAGATATTTAACATCTGATAAAAATATAACTTTTAATAAATACTTTGAAGAAAGTAAGAAAAATGAAAGATTGAGAAACAATTTTGTTTTTTATGTACTCTCAAACAAATACTATTATCATAAATTTAAAAATTTAACAGAAAAAGACGCTACAGCTAATGAAATGTATCAAAATTTATATAATGCATTAACATCTACCCATGATGAAGGTAATGAAATAAAAGAAACTTCTAATATGTTACTGAGAAAGTACTTTTCATCTGTGGCACCTAGAAAAAGATTTCTTAGAGCTTTTAAAAGAAATGAGGTGTCTGAGGATATGAAAAAATATCTAAGAACCTTAGTAAACCAAGTAAGATTTGAAGATAATTATTCAAAAGAAGATGAGGATTATTTTAAGAAATTGTTAGCAAAAAAACATACAAAAAACTTATTAACAAAAAAGTAGAAGGCATGGATTTCATGCCTTTCTTATATTTGAGGGAGTAGTCTAAAAGGGCACCCCCTTTATTTGTACATATATTTTTTTGTATTAAATGGTGCGGCTAATATATGTTTAATAGAAATAGTTATGGATGGCATATTTCTAGGTAATATTACAGTAGTTATTATTTTAAGAAGTCCGGCCCGCCATACTGGGTAATTAACCATTTTGCCATCCTTAAATCACCATTACGTATATTTACAGGATATTGCAGCTTTTTTTCATATATCCACATATCTTATTCCTCCTTTCTCTTATTCCCAGGGCCAGGGTTCGCAAACCCATTGCCAGGGGTATTGACTAGGGGCATAACCGAAGTTTGCTAAAGGTCCGTATTGGGCTTCATACAATGTTTTAAGTTCCAAATATTTTTGGCTGAGATTATTAAAATCAGCTAAAGCTTGCTGATTAGTGGGGAAGTTATCCAAATATAAGTTTAATTCAACTAAAGCAAATGAGACCTCTTGTAGCTGTCTCATCATAGTGCAATGATATCTATCCATTTTAATCCCTCCTCTTAATGTAGTTTTTTACCGACGTAGGGTTGATATAAATTAGGGAAGATAGTTCCTTTCATCAAAGCCTCCTGTAGCGGGTATAATCTAACATAGGGCTGATAGGGAACATAAGCCCGAGCTAATTTCATATCTCTTTTCATGTGCTATTTCACTCCTTTTAGTGTAATAGTTTCTCACTACTATTTTATTCAAGGACACAGATAGATTGTGTATGGGAGAAACTTGAAATAATATTTTATAAGTAAATACTGGAAGCAACTAGTTCTCCAATATAAAAGAAACAATTAAAATTGCGCATAATTCGTAAAAAAAGTTTAACATTATCCACAGTAAGGTAAAATATATAAAAAGCTTTAGGAGGTTAAAAGGATATGTATCAAAATGTCAAAGAGATTGAGCTGATTAAAAATGCTTTGCTTAATGAAAAAGAGGGAGAAAAGTTTTATCTTCTGGCTGCGGAAGCGGCCCAAGATGAATCGGCGAAAAAGGCATTTATGTTCCTTGCTGAAGAAGAGGTGAAGCATGGAGAATGGCTTTATCATATTTACCGTAAACTTATTAATGAAAAACAGTTTTCTTTAGATGAGATATATGAAGCGGAAGAGAGTTCACCACAAATTTTTACAGAGAAAACTCAACATCCGGAGAGCGGCTCTTTAGATGTATCTGTTTTTGGCATTGGTGTAAAAATGGAAAAGGCTTCTATTGATTATTATAAAAATGCTGCACAAACTACAGAAATTAAAGAATTGAAGAATTTTTATCAGCGTCTAGTTGAATGGGAAGTAATTCATCTGAATATGTTGGAAAAGATATATGAAGGGTTGAAAGAAGAATGGTGGCAAAAGCAGGGTTTTTCTCCTGCTTAGAAGTCGGTGTTCATGAGTTTTTGATCGATGATATTTAATAGAAAAAGCAGGTAGTGGATGTTCCACTACCTGCTTTTTCTAACTACTCGGTTTCTGCTTTTTCAGTTTTCTTATCAATATTGATTTTTGAAACAATTTCCGGTACTAAGTCGACAATTTTTTCTAGGGCACCCTTACTATTAAGTTGAATTACACTTACCTCATCATTTTTGATAACTAAGATAGCACTAGGTGTAATTTTACCACCTGCACCAGCACCTCCGCCAGAGCCGTCATTTCCTTGATTATCCTTACCAACTCCACTGCCGCTGCCAGCACCAAAAGAAACACTGATAATGGGAACTAGTGTAACATTGCCTACTTGGATAGGCTTACCTACTACTGTTTCGGTCCGGAAAAAAGACTGAAGTTTCTCAAATAAAGAGTTGATGTTTCCTGTAAAATCCATAATATTACCTCCTTGTAATCTTTTCAATATATTAATACACATTATTAGGAACTAAGGTTGCAGGAATTTTGCATTTTATTTTTTCTTAAATATCTCCAAAATTTTATTGATGGTCTACTCAAAAGGAGTTTTATTATCTTAAATAGTATTATTGCCAAAACAAATCTCCCAGCAAGATGGATTTCTCCTTCAAAATATTCTTCATCCCATAATGGAGTAACATTAATAATAAAGGCTTCATTCATGCTGTCTAGAACTGCCACCATACCTAGTAACATTCCAGTATTATATGGATCTGCAAAACCAACGGATCCATTAAAGACTAGTTCTTTTGGTTTGACGATATTTATTATTGCGATGACTGTATGAAAAGCAGACTTTAATAGATCACTATTATCTAGTATATCTCTGAACCTATGGGTTGTTTTTGCACTATTTTTTTTAGATGAAGAGGTTTTTTCCTTTTTATTCTCCTTTTGTGTATCAAAAGTAAAGGAGAACCCTAAAATACTTGGAGAAAAGTTAATAGAACCCTGCTTATATCTAATATTAAATTGGTACAGCTTTTCGCTTTCAATTTGTGTATGCAGGTACATCTTTTCCTTATATCCTACCAGCAGTTTGTAGCTGATCGGAATAAATAAGAGAAGTATTATAAGCATAAAAATTATGGCTATTATTGCAGTTAAGATTCCTAATAGAATATTCATTGTTAGAACCTTCCTATAATCCTATGATTTTAGATAAGAAACTAAATTTTAACCTATTTCTCAACTTTTTCCCGGAACTAACCATCAGCTTATTTCCTGGAATATGCTGAATGAAGTTAACGCTATTTTTTAATGTATTATACTGGAGTTCATATACATTCTTCAGACCAAAAGCACTTTTCCCTTCTTGGGATTCTTTTATATGTTGGTCTAAGGTAGTTTTCCTTAAACCTGATAGGGCTGGAATATCAATCTTTTCTGCTATGCTGTTAAAATCCCAATCCAATATTTTTAGCCTATTAAGCTCTTTCCTGCAAGAGGCACAGTCTTTAAGATGTTCTTCAAGTAGAAGCTTCTCTAAGGAGTTTAGCTCACTATCAATATACAACTGAAGCATTTCTTGGTTTAATCTGCACATATGCTAAACCTCCAGTAAGTTATAGTCTTGCAGGGTATTTTTCAAGAGATTTCTAGCCCTGAAAATATTGCTTTTTACAGTTCCTAAGGGTTGTTCTAAAACGGCAGCAATTTCCTCATAACTCATGTCTTCAATATATTTAAGGGTTAGGGCTATCCGATAATTGGGGGGTAATGCCCCAATACATTTCCCAATTAACTCTTGATTACTAAGTCTTATTACTTCTCCTTCCACATCCATTTGAGATACGATAGTATCTCTTAGGCAGAAACCTTCACTTGACTCTAAGTCTAATGAAAGCAGATTATATTTTTTATTATCTCGTTGAAAATTTAAACATGTATTTACAGCTATTTTCTTTAGCCAGGGTAGAAGAGGACGGTTTTCATCAAAGGTGTGAATTGATCGGTAAATTTTCAAAAAAACCTCTTGCATTATATCGAGAGCAGTTTCCTGATTTTGACTATAAAAATAACAAACTTTATATAGGTAAGCTTCATGATGACTAAGAAGGCTGTTGAGTGCTTCTTTATCATTGTTTTTGCAGCGACGTATCAAGCTAATCCAAATATCCATTATCCTCTTCCCTTTCACTAACCTATATGTTAATACACTTAAAATTATAAAAAGGTTGCAAAAAATAAAGCCAAAATTCAAAATTCATAAATTTTTTTATTTTTGGCAAGTCCAATATATTTTTAAAGTCCAGGACTCAAGTCCTGAATCCTTCTACCGTAGTACTATTTTCAACAAAAAAACAGGATGTATCCCCCAAATGATTTAATTATGACGAATATTATGGTAACAATTGGCGCAGATACAACAGAAGAAGATCTATTAGAAGAAGAATAAAAATCAATCTATATACACCCTAAAAATGGGAACTCCTTGCGAAGAATCTATTAGATGAAAATAATAACAATTATTTGGAGGTATTGAAAAAAATGAAAAAGGTATTAGCAGTTTTATTGGCCCTATTTCTATTATTGGGATCAAGTACAGGGGTAATGGCAAGGCCCGGCAATGCAAAGAAGTTTATTGATAATGTTGTAGATCCCCAATTAGAAGTATCAACGTATGCATTCGATTATGAAGTCCCGGAAGATATAATAGCTGGAGAAGAGGTTGGGGCAAAGGTCACATTAAGAACAGACGAACTTGGTGAAGATGGCTACGAGAATGTTCGTTTAGAATTTAGTGTAACAAGTGATGCTTTAGATAATGATGATGAAGTTGTTTTTGTGGGTAAGGATGAAGATGGTAAGCTATATACTTTTAGTCTTGAAGATGGAGATAAAGCAGTTTGGGGCCCCTCAGCATTTTCTTTAGAGGCAAATTATAATGAAACAACTCCGTGGACCCTGAAATTCCCCAAGCCTGGCGACTATGAAATAACATTTAAATTAGTAAATACTGAAAAAAGCAGTACATCAAGTAATTATGTAATTCTTGAAGAAGCTAAAAATTTAACCGTTGAACCAGCAGTATTAAAGGGCTTTGTTTCTGAGAAAAACATTTCAGGCACCTACTATGAGGTTAATGGCTATCGCTTAACTGGTAATTTTGACTTTGAAGATTTTGAGGGTGAGTTTATAGTTGTTGAAGGCTACCCGGATTTATCAATGTCCATTTATATGGTGAAAACTATGTATGTAACGAGTTTAACTCCATTTGATGATGGTGACCAGGTTACTTTGAACGGCAAAATTCAAAAGTTAAACGTCAATAATGGCAGAGATTATTATACATTAGAAGGCGTTCATTTACTTGAAACTAACGACTATGATAATGATGACTTTGACAGGTTCTATGATGATGAAGTAGTAGTAGTCGAAGGTGAAGTAGATGAAGATGAGCAAGGTATAAGAGTCAAGGAGATCAGTGTTATTAATGATGGAAACAAGGATGACGACGATGACGATGATGATGAAAATGAAAACGAAAGAAAAGGAAACGGAAATAGTCATGGACTATTAAATGCCTTAGAGAATCATTTTAGAAATCGTGGTAATGGTAATTCTAATTCTATGCAAAGATTAATGCAGTTACTACAAAACAGAATGGGTGCTGACGAACTTGAAGAAGCCTTAAAAAAGATGGAAATAGCTGTAGATTATGATACTGATGATGATGATTATAAATTATTAGCCAAAATGCATGAGCTTAAAGGTAAAAAGTATGAAACCTATATAAATGGTAAAAAGGCGAAATTTGATGTACCCCCAATGAACAAGGATGGTCGTACACTGGCACCTTTTCGTGCAATAGCAGAGGCTTTAGATGCTGTGGTAGAATGGGACGCTAATACTAATACTGTCACAGTAACTAAGGATGGCAAAGAAGTAATACTAAAGATTGGTAGTAAAAAAGCCTTTGTTAATGGTGAGGAGGTTACGCTAGACGTTGCACCTGAGGTATATGAGAATAGAACCCTTATTCCTTTAAGATTTTTAGCTGAAAGCTTAGATGCAGATGTTGAGTATTATATTGAAGGCTCAATGATTGTTGTTAGGAATAAAACTAAATAAGGATTTAATGCACCCTAGCCCTTAAAGCTAGGGTGTAGTTATTAAGGACACATTATATATCTATATATATAAATATAATGTTGACACATAGCCTGTCCCTAAAGTAAAATATAATTACCCATAGGGGGTATAACCTGCTTGGGTAAATTACATAAAATTAAGGGGGTTGGTAAAGTGTCAAACATTTCCCGCAGAAGCTTTATAAAAAGAACAGTAGCGGCTGGTGCTGCCAGCGGTATTATTTTATCCGGGGCAAATAAGATTGCCGGAGCTAGTGAGTCCGGTTCTGATAAAGTAGGAACACTAATTGACTTAACAAAATGTGATGGTTGTAAAGGTCAGAAGGTACCTGCTTGTGTTAGTGCTTGTAAGAGTAAAAATGAGAGTAGATTCCCGGAACCGGTAGAAAACATCCAAAACTATTGGCCACAGAAAAAACATGAAAATTGGTCAGATAAGAGAGACCTTACAAAAAGATTAACACCCTATAATTGGACTTTTGTGCAGAATGTCAAAGTAGATGGAAAAGAAATCTCCGTTCCTAGAAGATGTATGCACTGTGATAATCCGCCTTGTGTTAATCTATGTCCCTTTAGTGCCATGGAACAAACTTCAGAGGGTACTACTCAGGTAAATCCTAATGTTTGCTTTGGCGGTGCTAAGTGTAGAGATGTTTGTCCCTGGGAAATCCCAGCGAGGCAGGCGGGTGTAGGCTTATATCTTAAGGTAGCCCCTAAATTAGCAGGCGGTGGAGTTATGTATAAGTGTGATCTTTGTTATGACCGAATTAAAATTGGCCAAAATCCAGCATGTGTAGAAGCCTGCCCCAAGGGTGCTATTAGTTATGGAGCGAAATCCGAGCTCAAAAAAGCGGCTTATGAAAAGGCTAAAGAAATAAATGGCTATGTATATGGTGATAAAGAAAATGGAGGTACAGCAACATTTTATGTTTCTCCTGTTTCCTTTGAAACAATTCATGAAGAGTTAGAGAAACAAAAGGCCAGTCAGCCAAATCCCGAAGCTCCAGGCTTTCCAACTATGCCTGTTCAAGTAGGCAATTTCTTGGATAGTGCCAATGGTATGGCTTCAGCCCTATTGCTGGCACCTGTAGCTACTGCTTTTGCTGCGGGGATTACAGCTTATAAGACGATGAAGGGAAAGGAGGAAGAGTGATGGCTAAAGAAAAAATGCTCAGACATAGCGGATTAGTTAGGTTAGTCCATTGGTCAATTGCTCTGTCAACATTTACCTTAATTATTACGGGGATGTTTCAATTACCCTTAGCAAAAAGATATTTTATTGACCAATTACCAGGTCTCTCCTGGACAGCAGATTATTCTTCTACAGTATTAATTCACTATATTGCAGCTGCTGTTCTTTTATCAGCGGTTAGTGTCCATATTGTTTATCATGTAATCAGAAAAGAATATAACCTAATTCCCAAAAAGGGTGATTTGAAAGAGTCTTATCAGATTATAAAGTCTATGTTTGGCTTATGTGAGGAACCTAAAAGTGATAAGTACCTGGCTGAGCAAAGGTTAGCTTATGCTTATATGGCTTTTAGCTTTCTTTTAATTTTGGTTACCGGTGTGGTAAAGGTAATAAAGAATTTCCCTGCAATGCATTTTTCTGCCACATTTATAAGCTGGGTAACTAATATTCACAATTTAGCTACTTTTATGATCATCTTTGGTATTTTTGCCCATTTGGTAGCATTTGCCATCAAGGCAAATTGGCCCTTACTTCCCTCTATGTTTACCGGCATGGTGGATTTAGAGTACGCAAAACATCGCCACAGTATTTGGTGTATGAAATCTGCAGTGGGAAAAGAAAAAAAACACCAGCCTAAATATAGTATTGGGAGGTAAACATTGTATATTATTAATGGAAAAGGCTCATTGATAAGACTTATTGCTGGTCTATTTGTTTTAATAAGTGTGATGTTCAGCCAAGTATTTTCTCAAGCCTGGATCTATTTTACGGGTTTTGTGGGGTTAATGTTAATAATTTCTGCTACAATAGGCTTTTGCCCTATGGAATTAATTATGAAAGCCTTTGGTGTAAAACAGAAAATCCCCTGTGAAAAATAGAAAAACGCCCCCGGGCGTTTTTCTGTTTTAAAAGTTTCTAAATTCTGTAGCACTGTAGCACTGTAGCCACGTTGAGCAAAATGGCTTTACCATTTTATTCAACAACTATCTCTTTGCTATTCTCCCACAGCCCATGGATGTTACAATAACTCATAGCTAAAATAGTCCCAGAGCTGGGAACCTTCACTTTAGTTAGACCTATAAAATCAGTAAAAACATCTCCTTCGCCATGGGTTGTAAAATTGAAAGTTCCTAATTCTACCGGAAACTTTTTACCTCCGGCTAAGAAAAATACTTTAATCCAGGAAATATGATGCTCTAGGGTATTAGGATGATTGATAGCTTCACCGATTAGAACTTTTAATTCAAAGGCTTCATTAGCTGTCACCTTTTCCGGACAGTGAATTACAGGCACATGTTTTTCACCTTTCCAATCGCCGGACTGCATTAATTCTTTAAAAGACTTCATATTAAAATAACCTCCTCGTTAATTAAAACTAATTTATTATTATTATAATTATTATTACCCTGAACGATAAAAACTCAAAACAAAAGTTTAAAAATTAAATAATAATTTTAGAGCCATAAATGTTACCGTAACTATTAAGATGTATCTTATCCATTTATCCCCTTTGACTACAGCAAAGTTACTTCCCAGCCAGGCTCCTAGGGAGTTGCCGATAGCTAAGGTCAAGCCTAAACTCCAGTCGATCTTACCGCTGATGATAAAAACCAACAAAGAGGAAAGTATAAAAAGGCCTCCAATAAAAACCTTTAAGCTGTTTATTCTTACCAGAGACATTCCGGTAATTAGGGTTAATGCCGCAATTATAATAAAACCCACTCCAGCCTGGATAAACCCGCCATATATTCCAATAAAGAAAAAGGCAATCATTGAGGGAATCTTTCGATCTGGACTCAATTTCCCTTCTTCCTCAGAAATTATTTTTTTTTGGGGCTGTTTAATTGCCAAAAATAATACCGCAAACATAACTAAAGCTAATATTTTATTAAAAATTTCATCAGGCAGCGAAATTGCTATCTTTGAACCTATGATGGACCCTACTAAAGCAGGAATAGCTAAGGTTAGGCTAAGCTTTAAATCAAAAAAGCCTTTACTGCGAAAGTTTGCTACAGCAACAATATCTTGCACCAAAAGGGCTACTCGGTTAGTACCATTGGCCATAGCTGATGGCAGCCCCAAAAAAATAAGCATGGGGATAGTTAGTAAAGATCCTCCGCCCCCCAAAACATTCAAAAAACCAGCAGCAGTACCAGTTGCTAAGATTAAAATAATTTTCCCTATTGTCATTTGCTCCAGGCTCCTTTAATCAGCTATGTAATTCCAATAGTATAATCTTAGCATAATCTTCTTATTATGTTGAATTTTTTAAAAAATAAGTTTACACTCCATATTCGTTACGTTAGATTGAGATTTTGCTCCGCTAGCTTGAGTAGTAATGCTGAATACTACTTAAAGTAATATTGCAGTATATCATGCAAAGATTTTGTCAGACGCAATATATTTACTTACTCAGAGGTCTGTCAGACCCATTAAAATGATCTCAAAGTAATTGTCAGACGCGATATCTTAACCAAACAGAAAAACTAGACACTATTGCTAGTCCAAATAAATAAAGACCTGCCCGTGCAGGCCTTAATGCTTTTTATGTATTTCTTCTAACTGATTTATAGGTACTGTCATCTTTTCTTTAAATTGGGGACCTGTTGCTACTTCTGCTGTTTGAGCAGCTTCATCTATGCCGGTAATCCAGATGGATTTATCTTTATAAAGCACTTGGATACTATCAGATGAAATAACAATTTCCTTAGCTCTTTGGATATCCATTTTGCCAAAACCTCCTTTCCCAAGTTAAAAGTATTTTTTAACATAAAGCTGGTATTTATGCAAAAAATTATAGAGAAAATCTTAACTGTATATTGAATAAAGTTTAGGTAAGTGTTAAATTAAATTTAACAACATTATAATATTGTAAGAATAGGCAAAAATCTAACGACAAATTTAGGAGGTTTAAAATGCTTAATTTTAAGCAAAAGATAGGTAACTGTTTGGAAATTTATTTTAAAGAGTACCTATTTATTAAACACACTGGGGAAACGGCTTTTTTACATGTAGGTAAAGGTAAGGCAAAGTATGAGATGTATAAGGCCAACTTTACCATAGATGAAAATCTATTTGAAAAGTATGCTTTGACTGAATATGAAATAATTGAAAGTAGTGCAGATAATATCATAGTAAAATTTAGCAAGGAAAATACTGCATTTGTAATCATGAATTTTCAAGTTGTTGACGGTAGATTAGAGGCCTCTTTTGAAGAATATACTCCAGAGTTAAACAGAGTATGGGTTCGCTTACATGGTGATAAAGAAGAAGCTATCTTTGGGTGTGGTGAACAGTTTTCCGAGCTTAATCTGAGAAGAAAGAATGTCCCCCTATGGGTATCTGAACAAGGAGTAGGAAGAAATAAAAACGAATATATTACCTTTTTGGCTGAGAAACACAGAAAAGCTGGGGGAGACTGGTATACTACCTATTATCCCCAGCCCACCTTTGTTTCGTCCAAAAATTACTGGTGTCATGTAGATGATTCTAATTATATGGAGTTTAATTTTACTAATGAATATTTTCATGAATTATATATACGTAATGTGCCTTCAAAAATAATCTTAGCCAAGCAAAACACCGCTTTAGAAGTCTTGGAGAATTTAACTGCTTACTTTGGCCGTCAGCCTGAGATGCCGGAATGGGTATATAATGGCGTCTGGTTAGGTTTGCAGGGAGGTACTGAAAAGGTTCTCAGTAAACTGGAAAATGCGCAAAAAAATGGGCTTAAGGTAGCTGCCCTTTGGTGTCAGGATTGGGAAGGTAAGCGCATTACCGATTTTGGCTATAGGTTATTCTGGAACTGGAAATACCAAAATGAGATGTATCCCAACTTGCCCCAAACTATCAAAGAGTTAAACGAAAAAGGCATAAAGTATTTAGGTTATATAAATCAATTTTTATCAACTGATGGCGACCTATATCAAGAAGCTACTCAAAAAGGTTATATTGTAAAAAATCAGCAAGGTGAGGATTATATAGTTTATCCTGATATGAAGGGGGCAGTTGTTGATTTATCCAACCCTGAAGCTGTAGAGTGGATAAAAAATATTATTAAAGAGCATATGATTGGGATAGGTTTATCTGGCTGGATGTGTGATTTTGGTGAATATTTACCAACAGATGCTGTTCTTTACTCCGGAGAAAATGCTGAGAGTTTCCACAACAAGTATCCCGTTGAATGGGCTAGAGTGAATAGGGAAGCGGTAGAAGAGGCGGGTAAGGCTAACGAGGTTACCTTCTTCACAAGAGCAGGATATACTGGTACAAGTAAATATTCATTTATGATGTGGGCTGGAGATCAGATGGTCGATTGGAGCTTAGATGATGGTTTAGCTTCTGTAATTCCGGCAGCGTTATCACTAGGAATGTGCGGTTTTGGCCTCTCTCACTCTGACATTGGGGGATATACCTCCCTCTTTGATGTAGTTCGAACTAAAGAATTATTTATGAGATGGGCTGAAATGGCAGCCTTTAGCCCTGTTATGCGGACCCATGAGGGCAATAGACCCGGCGACTCTTGGCAGTTTGATTCAGATGAAGAAACACTGCTGCATTTCACAAAGATGGTTAATGTTTATACTCACCTAAAGCCCTACTTAAAAGAGGTAGTACAAGAAAATGCACAAAAAGGAATTCCCTGTATGCGCATGCCCTATATTCATTATGAAAAGGATAGTGCGCTATTAAATTTAAAATATGAGTATTTATTGGGTAGAGATTTATTGGTTGCCCCAGTTTATGAAGAGGGAAAAACAACTAGAACAGTATATTTGCCAGATGACCAATGGATTAATATTTGGACCGGTGAGGAATACGGTCAGGGAACCCATGAAGTGGCAGCCCCCATAGGCCAGATACCTGTATTTTATAGAAAAGAAAGTAAATTTAGAGATTTATTTGATAATGTGAAAAATATTTAAAGTATAAAACAAGTAAGGCAGGGTAGCATAAAGGCAGGTATTCCAGTATGTTTTGCCGGAAACCTGCCCCTTGTTTATTGTTATGGGAAAAAATAAAACCCAAAATATTACTATAAACCACTGGACACTGGTGACTAGTCCCTAAAACGCCGCAAGGCAGTTTTAAAAAGTAATGCTAAAAGGGGATATTCTTCTCTTTTAATAATTCATTGATGTAGATTACTTTACCTGTTCTAAGGGATTCTTCCGCTGCTGCTCCAACAACTACAGACCAAAAACCTTCGTCAACAGTAGCTGTGTCAGTCTTTGTTCCCGCGATATTATCAATAAATTTTATATGTTCATAGTAGGTTGCACCATGATGTCCACTTTCCTCAATGTCTTGGGGATAACTGGGAGTTGTAATTCTAGAAGGTTTATTTTCGCCGCACATAATTTCCAGATAATTATGTGGCCTTTTTAATGTTAGGAAATCTCTATTCTCATAGGCTTTAAGTCGCCCTTCATCACCACAAATAATAATCTCTTCATAAAACATAGGTGAAAACATACATAAGTTAAAGGTCGACCTGGTACCATTTTCGTATACTACAGTTACTGCTGCATTATCAATAATATCGGATTTTTCATTATTATATTCGAAATTAACAAAATTAACAGCCATACTACCTGTAGCGTATACGTGGTCAGGTTTTGACTGAGCGAACAAGTTTAAAAGGTCAAAATAATGACAACATTTTTCGACCAGAGTACCACCTGAATATTTGGAGAATTTATTCCACTGCTTTACTTTATCTAAAAATGGGATACGATGTTCTGAAATATTGATTGTTTTTATGTCACCAATAGTTTTCCTTTCAAGAGCTTCATAAATAGCCTCAGTATAAATAGCTTTGTACCGATACTGTAATCCTATTTGGAAAATTGCAGTATAATTTTCAGCAATTTGTACTATTTCATAGGCATCTTCAATTGTAGTTGCCATGGGCTTTTCCAATAAAATATGCTTTCCTGATTTAATTGCTTCTTTTATGATTTCAATATGTGTATAATTTGGAGTGCAAATTATTAATCCATCCGCTTCAGGATCGTTACATGCTGTTTCAAGTGAGTTATATTCAATTAAATTATTGCCTGGATAATTTGCCAAAAAGATCTGTTTTGCCTGTTCGATACTTCGAGGGTTCGTGTCATAAATCCCATGGATAGTTCCTCGCCCTTCGAGCATAGTTACCCTCATATGCTCCTGACCCATAATTCCTGTTCCTATTACGTTGAATTTATATTTTGGTTTATCAATTACGGATAGATATTTATCTGCATCCGGTAAGTAATTAAATCGGGAATTACGAGAAATAAAGCCACCTTTGAATTCCTTTCCTTTAGTTGTCATGTAATACCTCCATTTGAATATTTGTAATATTGTATATTTACTACCTTGATTATAGTTTCTAAGTCTAACATCGTCAATATAGAACCACTTTTTACTTAAGTTATTTTTTGTTGGAGGTAGAATTTTGTTTATTAACACCGGAAGGTGTTATAATATTACCGGGTGGATTTTATTAAATAACTGTTTCATTACAACTGAAAGGACTGAAAGTGTTTGGAAAAGTACATCTGTGTATATAGCTCCTCAAGCTCGGTTGTTAATATTGAATACTTTGAAGCAGCCCGGCAGCTAGGGACAGAAATGGCCCAGCGGGACATAGGGCTAGTTTTTGGAGGGGGAGTAGTAGGCTTGATGGGTGAAACGGCAAGAGCAGTTCATGACTCGGGTGGTAAAGTTGTAGGGGTAATACCTGAGGCCCTTAATCAAAAAGGGATAGTATACGAATATTGTGATGAATTAATAGTTACCAAGGAACTAAGAGAAAGAAAAGCCATTATGGACGAAAAGGCCAATGGCTTTATGGCCTTACCGGGAGGGTTCGGGACCTTAGAAGAGTTGCTGGAGATAATTACCCTAAAACAGTTGAGATACCATAATAAACCTATTGTTGTGTTAAATGTAAACGGTTTTTATAGTGGCCTAATCGAAGTTTTTGAAAAAATTATTGAGCTGAAATTTGCTAAAGTAAACTGTCGTGATTTATACCATGTTACTAGCCAAGTAGAAGAAGCCCTGGAATATTTCGAAAACTATGTACCCACCGAATGCGGTCCGAAGTGGTTAACTCATATAGATAAGGAAAGTGGGAGGAAATAGATGTTACATAAGGTACTTGCTGTTATTTTGACTTCCGTATATTTAATAACGCCTCAGCCTGAACCCAAGCCGGAGCCTCTGCCGCCCCCGCCCCCGCCCCCGCCCCCGCCCGTGGTTGAGGAAATTTCTTATCCGGTCAATGTTCCTATTATTATTTATCATCATTTAGCTCCACCTAATTTGAATATTGCTTATAATGATGAAATAATTACTCCAATTCAGTTTGAGAACCAAATTAAGCTATTAAAGGATATGGGCTTTAGCAGTGTTACTGTCAGTGAGCTTTATGAATTAATGCAGAAAGGTCACATGCCTGAGGAAAAGGTTTTTGCGATAACCTTTGACGATGGTTATGAAAGTAACTATATTTACGCTTTTCCTATATTAAAAAAATACAATATGAAAGCAACGATAAATGTGGTTGTCAAAACCTTACAGGAAGAAAGTACCGCTGAGTTTAAACCTGAGATTTTGTCCCATTTATCTTGGGAGCAGATGAGAGAAATGATTGACTCAGGTTTAATCGAGTTTGGATCCCATACGTACAATCAGCACATTTATGAGGTTACCGATAATAAGAAAACCGCCCCAGCTCTAACCAACAGGGTGTACCTATATAAAGAACAAACCTTTGAAAGTGATGATGATTGGCGAAAACGTATTTTTGACGACCTGCTGCTGGCCAAAGCTAAAATGGAGCATAAGCTGGGATATTCCCCTAGGGTAATAGCTTATCCCTATGGGGATTATAATCAGGCGGTGGTTGAAGTAGTTAAAGAAATAGGCTATGAGATAGGCCTGACAACAAACCCAGGCTTAGCCACACCTGAATCACCAGCCTATGAACTGCCAAGGACCTATATTAGACCAAATGATGATATGGCATATTTCTTCTTTAAGATTAAGAATATTAAGCCTGAAAATTAGAAGAGTATTTATAATAGTATTTCGCTCCGCTAGATTAAGACTCCGCTTCGCTAGATAAACTAAAAAAAATCTAACGAAATGAAATGTAGTGAAATCCTTAATCTAACGAAGTGAAATCTTAGTCTTTAATATTTTTCTCAACCTCAACCTAAAAAGAAATAACTAAGCCATTGGCTTAGTTATTTCTTTTTACTAAATAATCCGGGTTAACAACATGGGTCGGCGTCCTCCCGTTAAAATAATCAATAAGATGTTTAACGCATTCTCTAGTCATGTCTGTCCTAGTTTCTAAAGTAGAGGAGCCGATGTGGGGTGTTACAACTATATTATCTAAGCTTAATAATCCTTCTGCAACTTTAGGCTCAAATTCAAATACATCTAGGGCCGCACCTTTAATTTCCCCTGTTTTAAGTGCCCCTAATAAAGCATTTTCATCAACTACCGGTCCCCGGGCAGTATTAATTAAATATGAAGAAGGCTTCATGGCCTTCAATCTCTCTTCGTTGATCAAGTGATAGGTTTCAGGAGTTAGTGGACAGTGCACAGATATAACATCTGCTTTTTGGATTAATTCATCTAAAGGCATGTATTTTAGATTTAATTCTTCCTCTTCTCTAGGTGAATAGGGAGTCCGCTTTTGATAGACAACATTCATTCCAAAGGCTTGAGCTAATTTTGCTGTCCTTAAACCAATCCGCCCCATACCTACAATTCCTAGGGTTTTATCTGTTAGACCATCTCCTAAGAAATGAGTAGGCCCTCCCCAGGCTTGACGATCTTTAGCTCGCAATTTTCTGTCACCTTCAATTACCCTGCGCAATAACGAAATAATCAGACCTATGGTTAATTCAGCTGTGGACTGAGTAACGGTATTAGGGATATTTGTGACCATAATTCCCTTTTCAGTAGCGTATTTGACATCAACGTTATCAAAGCCTGCGCCGAAATTGCTAATGATTTCTAGTTTATTTCCCGCATCAATAATCTCCTTGCTTACTCTAAAAGCAGCAGACAAGAACCCATGACACTCGGGAATAAGCTCAATAACCTCTTCTTTTGTAAACCTCGTATCCTTAGGTGCGATTACATCAAAGTAATTGTATAATTCCACCAGACCATTTTTGGGCAGAATATTGTTTACTAAAATTTTTTTCCTTTCCATTATTGAATACCTCCTGATTTTGAACTTTGTGTATTATAATCATAAGTTCTTACAGTAAAGTAGTTTTTCCTGCCTGCCATTTATTATAAATTTTAATATACTTTTATTAATAAAGTGGTAAAATAAAAAAATAATTACACAATTGGAAGAAAGCTTTCGATGAAAGATCGCTTTTGGGATGAATCGCTTTTAGGTCAAACTGCATGATGCATCTGATGAATGACAAATCATTTTGATGCATCCTTGAAGCTAAACCCAGGTGCAGATGCCTCATACAATTTAACATGCATGGGATGCATCCCTTAATATTGACCTTTAAGTAAAAAAAGACTTTTTTGGGAAAATGAGGTGAATTATGAGTAGGGTACGCAGAAAGGCAGGCACCAAAGAGGCTTTGTTGGTCCTTGCCCCTCCTCTTGTCGTAGATCCAAAGGCTAATCGGGGAAACTGGCGGGGGTATTTTAAGAATAATAACCAAATTCATATTGAGCTAGGAATGGGCAGGGGCATTTTTTTATTTACATTAGCCCAGAAAAATCCTGATATTAACTTTATTGGGATAGAGATAAAGGAAGAGGTTTTGCTTTCGGGAGTTAAAAAAAATTTAGCTTATAATTTGCCTAATTTAGCCTACGTTTGGGGAGATATTGGAGATTTAGCCGGTTTTTTTGCAAATGAGGAAGTAGCAAGAATGTATATTAACTTCTGTGATCCTTGGCCAAAAATCAGGCATGCTAAAAGGAGATTAACACACGGTAATTTTTTAGACATTTACCGGGCTATCCTGCAAGAGAGCGGGGAAGTGCATTTCAAAACAGATAATGAGGACTTATTTGAGTTTTCTCTAAATCAGTTCTGCGCAAAGAATTGGGGACTTGAAAATATAAGCTTAGACCTTTACCGAAACTTGCTTGTGGATAATGTGCCCACAGAATACGAGTTGAAGTTTGTGGAGCAAGGACTAAAAATATATAGGTTGGAAGCTATAAAAAATAAACACAAGTGAATGTTGTTGAATTTTTCAAATTAAACAAATATAATAAAGCCATCGATTATTGTAATATTGTAATCTACCGGAGGTGTAACAATGCACGATGCGGCGCCGCTTCATTATAAAATTGCTCATGAACTTAGAGATGGTTTGAAAAAAGGTCAGTGGAAAGCGGGCGATTTATTTCCAACTGATAAACAATTGATGGAAAAATATAGTGTCAGTAGCACAACTGTTCGAAGAGCTATTTATGAACTAGTAAAAGAAGGATGGTTGGATAGGAAACCGGGAAAAGGAACCTTTGTCAAAGGCGAGATGATTGAAACTTTAAAAAGGCTGACAGGCTTTTTTGAAGAAATAAGAGCAAAAGGTATGGTTCCTAGTGCCAAACTGGTTAAGGTGGTAGAGGTAGAGATCACAGATGAGCTCTTAGAGGAAGTCCCGGAACTTAAGGATTTTGATGAGACAAGGCTTATCTTAATTAGAAAAGTTCAGCAAATGAATGGTATTCCAGTAGTATATTTAGATAGCTATTGGCCCTACGAAATTGGTCTTGAACTTACTAAACATGACCTAACATCTAAAGGGATGTACGAAATTCTTCAGAGCAGCCTGGGCATTTCCTTAGAAAAGGCTGATCAAATAATTTCCGCATCTATTGCTGATGAAGTTGTAGCAAAGGCCTTAAATATCTCTTTGGGGACACCCCTTTTAGTCATGAGCAGGACTGTTTTTAGTGGAGAAAATGCCTTAGAGGTTTCTATTAACAAATATAGGGCAGATATGTATAGCTACAGGGTTCAGCTTGATAGTTCGGTCAGTATGGGGGACGAGGGATTAGTAATTGGGACAACAAATTTCGATACATAGGGGCAGGTTAAAAATGGTCGACATAGTCGGCCATTTTTTTGGTTTGGTTGATACACCCATTGACATAACTTTTAACTCGGTCATTTATAAAATTAAAAAAGTTCTTATTGACATTGTCCTAAGTAAAAAAATATAATAAAAGCTGAAATATATAATATTACAATATTATATATTTGTTAAAAAAATTATTATTAAATAAATCATCAGAATAGTTTGGAGGTAATTTTTCATGGGTTTAGTTACATTAAAAGAAATTTTAAAAATACACGATGGTGCGGTTGGTGCATTTAGCACGTATGATCAATATTCTGCCCAGGGTATTATAGAGGGGGCAGAAGAAGCGGGTCTGCCTGTAATCTTAATGATTGGTTCTGGACCTTTGAATAAACCTGGAAATGACTATGTTGGACAAATTATGGTGCAACTGGCAAAAGAAGCTAGTGTTCCTGTATGTGTCTTCCTTGACCATTCAAAGGATTATAAAACCTGTTTAAAAGCCATTAAACTTGGTTTTAGTGCAGTTATGATTGACGGTTCCCATTTATCTTTAGAGGAAAATATAGCTATTACCAATAAAGTAACAGAAGCTGCCCAGGCTTTAGGTGTTTCCGTTGAAGCTGAACTAGGTGCCTTAGCTGGAATCGAGGACGGAGAAGAAGTAAAACAAGCTAAAATGACCGACCCGACCCATGTTGAAGAATTTTTGGGCAAAACAGATGTAGATGGACTAGCGGTATCTATAGGTAATGCTCATGGTCTCTACAAAGGTGAACCAAAACTTGATTTTGAGCGACTACAAACTATTGCTGGCATATCCCAAGATGTACCTCTAATTCTCCATGGAGGAACTGGGCTGACCCTGGCTCAATTTGCAAAAGGTGTTGAGTTGGGCATTAAAAAGATAAATATTGGTACTGAAGTTAAGAAAACATACATTGAGGCATTTATAAACACCCATGAAAAGAATGTATCCTCTTATGATATGGTTGAAATTCCCCAAGCATGTAAAAAAGCAGTGGCCAAAATGGTCAAAGAAAACTTAGAGTTCTTTGCTAACGGGTGGAGAAAGCTGATTTAGAATTGGGCGTGACGTCTATGGGGTAAAATATTGAGTCAGCATGACGTCTATAAGGATGCATTTGGGGTCGGTGTGACGTCTTAGTGGTTAATATTAGGGTCGGCATGACGTCAATGAGGATGCACTTTGGGTTGGTTTGACGACTTAAATAGTTTGTGTTGAAGGGTGTCCTTATCAAAAGAGTATAAAATACCGACGGAATAGTATGGCCCATGAGACGTAATACCGCCATTCAGATTAGCACATAAGTCGTAATGCAGACCTAAAATAATACCCGAAAGTTGTCATGCCGACATGCAGTAAAGCCATTTAGTTGTCATGCCGACGCAATAATTATCCATAAAGGAAGTGAAACACATGCCCAAACTTAAAGGTAATCTTCTAATCGGTCAATCCGGTGGGCCTACCCCTGTTATTAATGCCAGCCTAGCCGGAGTACTGAGTGAAGCTAAAAAAATACCGGAGATTGAAAAAATATATGGTATGAAAAACGGCATTGAAGGTGCACTAAATAAAGAGGTATATGATTTAACCCAAGAGCCCGAAGACTTAGTAAAAAAGCTTTTATATACACCTGCTTCAGTTTTAGGCAGCTGCCGTCATAAGTTAAGCAAAGATGAAGAATATGAACAATTATTAGACCTGTTTAAGGCTAACAATATTAGATATTTTGTCTATATTGGCGGTAATGACAGCATGGATACATGCCATAAAATATCTAAACTAGCTCAAGAAAGAAACTATGATATGCAGGTAGTTGGCGTTCCTAAGACAATAGACAATGACCTGCCTATTACTGATCACTGTCCTGGTTTTGGAAGTGCCGCCAGGTTTGTTGCCCTAAGTACTATAGAATCAGGTCGTGACCTGGAGGCTATGAAGACCTTTGATGATGTGGCCATTTTTGAAATTATGGGTCGTCATGCCGGCTGGCTTACTGCTGCTAGTGTTTTAGGTAAAAGATGTGATGAGGATGCCCCCCATTTAGTTTACCTGCCGGAGCGTAACTTTGATGAAGTACAGTTTCTTGCGGACGTTAAAGCTGTGTACGATAAACTCGGTTATGTTTATGTAGCTTTAAGTGAAGGTGTTAGAGATAAAGATGGGGAATTTATTGGGGCTAAGGATGCAGCAACAGATGCCTTTGGGCATAAAGCTATTTCTTTAAGTGATGGACCTGGTGCATATCTGGCTAAGTTAATTAAGGAAAAACTAGGCATTAAAACCCGGGTTAATAGACCGGGGACAATCCAAAGGGCAATGGCTGCGTTAGCTTCCAAAACAGATGTGGACGAGGCTTTTCGGGCAGGTCAAGCTGCTGTGGAATACTTTTCACAAGGTATTACTGATGTTATGGTTACTTTAGATAGAATACCTGGTGCAGAATATAAAATTGAAATCGGCAAAGCACCTTTGGAGAAGGTAGCTAATGTCGAAAACTTTATACCGGATCATTTTATAAACGAAGCCGGGAACTTTGTAACTAAGGAATTTTTTGATTATTGTTTACCATTGATAGGCGACCCGATCCCTGACTATGCCAGATTAGTTGGGATGTCAATAAAACTTAAGTAGATCTAAAGTTAAGTTAAAGTTAATTTTATATTGACACACGTTTCGGGTTATACCATAATAAAGTTGCAATTAAGTAATATTACAATATTATATTGAGGCCTTTATGCTATTAGTTATTTTACCAAATTTTACACTATTTTATTCAGATTATTAGAAATATTCAACAAGAAATTCTTTCCTTTTTCAATCTTTTAAAAGAAAGTCTGTAAAAGCATACATTATACATTTTTGAGGCATTTTAATCAACAACAAAATATTGTATCTTTAGCTGTAATAATGCTTGAGAGGGGTGTCAGGTTGTGGCGGGTGTAAAAATAGAAAATGTTTATAAGTATTATAATAAGAATACTATTGCAGTTTCCGATTTCTCTTTAGAAATTAAGGATGGGGAGTTTTTAGTTCTTGTTGGACCATCGGGGTGTGGTAAAAGTACTACCCTAAGAATGGTAGCGGGACTTGAAGAAGTAACAAAAGGCAATATTTATATTGGAGAAAAGAATGTTACTAATATGGAACCTAAAGATAGGGATATAGCTATGGTTTTCCAGGATTATGCTTTATATCCCCATATGTCTGTTTATGAAAATATGGCTTTTGGTTTGAAATTAAGGAAATATCCCAAAGATGAAATAATACAAAGAGTGGAAAATGCTGCAGAAATATTAGGTATTACCCATTTATTTGAGAGACAGCCTCGACAGCTTTCGGGGGGACAAAGGCAAAGGGTAGCTTTAGGACGAGCCATCGTACGGAAACCGCAAGTCTTTTTAATGGATGAGCCCCTCAGTAATTTAGACGCTAAACTAAGGGTGCAAATGCGGGCCGAGTTAGTAAAACTACAGCGCAAACTTGCTACAACAACAATCTATGTAACTCATGATCAAACAGAAGCCATGACAATGGGTGATAGAATAGTTATTATGAAAGATGGATTTATGCAACAGGCGGGTACACCTGAAGAGATATATCATAACCCTATAAATTTATTTGTTGCTGATTTTATAGGATCTCCTAGCATGAATTTTGTTGAAGGTTCGTTAGTTACTGAAGACGACCAGGTTGAATTTGAAACAGATGGATTTAAAATTGGCTTTAACAGTCTTATAAAACTAGGTCAAATTAATGAAAAAGAGGTAATCCTTGGCTTTAGACCAGAGAATATTAGTTTGGATACTAAGAATAAAGGCAGTTGGTCGAAGCCTATTAATTGTCAAATCGAACTGATTGAAGACTTGGGTGCAGAAAAAATATTATTCATGAAGGCAGAAAATCAGGAATTTCAAGTTAAGCTTTTTGATAGTAACTTTGAGGGCAAAGTTGGACAATCACTTCAAGTATACTTGGATTTGAGTCGTATTCATATTTTTAGTAAAGACAGCGGTCAAAAAATCTGGAATGCGGGGGGTGGTAGATAGAAAATTAATGTAGTTTGATTTTAGTATATATAAGTAATAATTTAATGTTTCGTAAAAAACTAAAAGGAGTGGGGATTCTTGAAAAAGTTTAGATTTTTTTCTGCTTTATTAGCTGTATTACTAGTGTTAAGCCTAGTTGTTGTGGGTTGTGCGCCGAAAGAAGAACCTAAAGGCGACACAGCAAAAGATGAAAAAGTTACTTTGCGTTTTGCCCATTGGCGTGGTGAAGACAGAGATGCCTTTAATGAAATTGCTAAAAAGTTTACAGCAGAAAATCCTAACATTACAATAGAACAAGATATATCAAATTCACAACAGTATCAAACTAAAATACAGGCTGAAGTACGGGCCCAGGGTGGGCCAGATATTTTCACTGCCATGCCTGGTGCGGTTTTTGCGGGATTATTAACTACTCAGGTATTTTACGAACTTAATGGTGAAGACTTTATAAGCCGTGTCCCTGATCAATTATTGCTGCCAGGTCAGGATGGAGACAAACAATATGCAATTCCTTACCAATTAGTATTTAATATTCCTGTTTTTAACAAGGCTATCCTAGAAGAAATCGGCTATACAGAAGATAAACTTCCGAAAGACTGGGCTGGGTTTTTAGAAATGGCCGAAAAAATAAAGGCAAAAGGTATTACACCAATTATTTTTGACAGTGAAATTGGGCCAGGTCAGTTTATAAATCCAATGTTAATGAACAATATGCCCGAAGATGATACTTTAAGTAAGGTAGAAACTGGAGAAACAAAGCTTACTGATGAGTGGTTTGTAAAAACCTTAGAACAATTCAAGGAACTAAATGATAAAGGATATTTCCAAAAAGATGTTTTAGGAACGAAGAAAGCCGGTGCAGCCGCCTTATTTGCCCAAGGAAAAGGTGCCTTGCTTGCTCAAGGCTCTTACATGATGGCAACTAATAAAGAAGCTAATCCGGATTTAAAACAGGGTTTATATGCTCCAATCACTGTACCAGCGGATAAAATGAAATATGAAGGTATCCACACAGCAACATTTATGATTGGTCTTAATAAAAATTCTAAAAATCTTGAGGCAGCTAAAAAGTTTATGGAGTTCCTGTTTAGACCAGAAATTGCTGCAGATTACGCGAAAGCAACAGGTCAAATGTTGACCATAAAAGATGTTAAATATGAAAGTGAAGAATTAGCCGCTCAAACAACCTGGTTAGATAAGAAAACATTATTCCAACCACGGTATACTTTAAAAATTACTGAAGTATCAAAAGCTACCTTAGATGCAGTTACTGATGTAATTGGCGGAATGTCACCGGAAGATGCTGCGCAGAAAGCGCAAGCTGAAGTAGAACGAGCATTAAAGAATAAATAGACAAAAGTCAGTTGATAGGATAGAGAGAGGGTAGTCCTCTCTCTTCTCCGCATAATAGGCAAGGAGGGAAAATTATGAAAAAATACAAAGCTTTATCCTTTTTCATCCTCCCGGGCATAATTTTTTATATTCTGTTTTTTATTTTTCCTACAATTTCTGCCCTAGGGTTAAGTTTTACCGACTGGAATGGGTTGTCCCCTGATTATAATTTTGTTGGATTTAAAAATTATAAGCTTTTATTAACAGATGACCCTATTTTTATAAAATCTGTTAGTAATAACCTCAAGTATATGTTTTCAGTGGTAGTTTTTCAGACTCTGATATCATTGGTTTTTGCCATCTTGCTTGCCAAGAATACAAAACTAAATGTCTTTTACCGGGCAGTATTGTTTTTACCAACAATAATATCATCTGTATCTGTGGCATTTGTCTGGATATTTGTCTATGAACCCAGCATTGGTTCGTTAAATGCCGTCCTATCTGCCTTAGGTTTAGATTTTCTAATTAAATCATGGCTAGGTGATAAAAATATTGCTATATACAGCTTGGCCTTTGTTCAGGTTTGGGCTCATGCCGGACAGGTAATGATTATCTTTATTGCCGGATTACATGCAATTCCTAAGTCTTTATATGAAGTAGCTCGGATTGAAGGAGCTACTAAATGGCAAACTTTTCGTAATGTAACTTGGCCATTACTTGCGCCATCAGCTACTATTGTAATAGCTTACACTACCCTACAATCTTTTAAAGCTTTTGATTTAATTCTAGCAACAACAGATGGTGGTCCATCTTATGCAACTGAAATTTTATCTCTATTCCTGTATCATGAAGCTTTTAATAACTTTAAATTTGGTTATTCCTCGGCTATTGCTGTAGTTTTCATGCTAATAATTGCGGTAATTACTATTGTGCAATTCAGACTGCTCAAATCTAATAAGGTTAATTACTAGGGGGTGCAGTATGATTAGAAAAAATACAGAGACCGATGTAACTATGGAAAATATAAAACCTATAAATATAAATGAAAGAATTTCAAGACAGGTCCCTTTAGTAGCCTATACTTTATTGATACTGCTTCCTTTAACTCTGGTATTTTTTGCCAGTTTTAAAACCTTAAAGCAGTTATATAATGATCCATTAGGAATTCCCGAAAAGTGGAGCATACTTAATTATATTCGCCTTTTTGCCAATGAAAATATGTTAATCTATTTTAAAAATAGCTTTTTTGTTACTTTTACTTCTGTTTTCTTTATTTTGCTTTTAGGAAGCATGATCTCCTATGCGATAATTAGGATGCCCAATGTGGTAGGAAATATTTTATTTGGGTTTGTGACTCTGGGGATGATGGTGCCTACCCAGGTAAAAATGATTCCAACTTATGTATTATTGTCTGATTTAAATTTATTAAATAAACATTCTGGCTTGATACTAGTAACCATTGCCACTTTGATACCTATTTGTGTTTTTATTCTTACTGGTTTTATGAAGACATTACCCAAAGGGTTGCTTGAAGCAGCTATGATTGACGGTGCTTCACACTGGCAGGTATACAGTAAAATTGTTATACCGTTGTCATTACCGGCTATAGCTTCTACGGCTATCTTTTCGTTCGTAATCACCTGGAATGACTTATTGCATCCATTACTATTCATCAAATCATCTAGCTTAAAAACTTTGCCTTTAGCATTACTGCAATTTCAGGGTGAATATTTAACTGACTATCCTATGATCTTTGCGGGTGTTGTTGCTGCATCCATACCAATGATAATAATCTATATATTCTTCCAACGTTGGTTTATTCAAGGTATGACTGCCGGCTCTATGAAAGGATAGGTTATTATCTCTTTAAACTTTCAATAAATTGGAGCGTGTTCTGCGATGAGTATTAAAGTAGCCTTTTTACCAATTGGGCGAGTCAATTTTCATATGGAAAGTGCCAACGATAGCTTTCAAAAGTCCCGGGAGATGTTTAAAAAAATATATCCCAAGGTTCTAATGCCAAAGGAACTATTAACATCACTGGATATGCTTGCTGATTACCTTAAAAATATTGAAAAGCCAGATTTAATTATTTTACAAAATACCACCTTTGTAGATTCTACCTTTGCTGCAGAAGTGGTGCGTTTATATGATTGCCCGATTCTTTTGTGGACTTTAAGGGAACCAGTTATTGATGGCGGCAGACTTCGCCTAAACTCCCTAACCGGAGCCTTCTCGGCGGGCAACCTATTTTTTAATAGAAGCAAAAAATTTGAATACATTTTTGGCAGTCCAGAAGAAGCAAAAGTGCAGCAGAAAATTTCTGCTGTAATTAAAGCCTGCCAGGTTCAATACAGTCTTATAAATCTGACGGTTGGCGTAATAGGGAATGCTCCTTCCGGTTTTTATTTCTCCAACGCCCTTGATACCGAGGTGCAAAATGCTGTGGGAGCAAAGCTTGAGTATATTGAGGTCAGAGATATTATTAACAAAGCAAAGTCCTTGGAAGAAAAGGATTTCCAAAATCATTTGGCTGGCGCCCATGAAAACATTAAAGGCCTAGATCAAATCCCTGCAGAAAATTTAGATAAATTCGGTCGTTTGGCTGCAGCATATCACGCTTTTGTTGAAGAAAAAGGGATTAAAGCCTTGGCTTCTAGGTGCTGGCCTGATTTCTTTGTCGAATACTCAACACCTGTCTGCAGCGTACTATCAGGCTTAACAGAAAGTGGTGTAGTCTCCTCCTGTGAAGCTGATGTTTATGGTGCTATTTCCATGTTTATTCTAAAGGAGTGCACAGGTACTGCGCCCTATTTTGGTGACCCTGTATCCTTAGATGAAAATAAAAATGCAATTACCTTCTGGCATTGTGGTGCAGGAGCCTGCTCCTTAGCCCGTAAAGATACCGGTGCAAGGGCAGGGGTTCATCCCAACCGGAAAATTGGGCCTACTATGGAGTTTGGCCTCAAAGAAGGCAGAGTGACAGTAATCAGATTAGGCAGGAAACCCGATGGTACCTTCCGAATGTTCCTTATGACCGGTGAGGCTTTAGATGAACCACAACAATTCCTAGGAACCTCAGTAGTTGTTAAAGCCGATAAAGATGCCGCTGAAATTGTTAATAAAGCAGTAACTGCAGGATGGGAACCCCATTTTGCCTTAGTATATGGTGATGTTAAAGAAGAAATTAAAATTTTATGTAACCTCTTAAATTTAGAAGTAGTGGAATATTAATCTTAACTCAAGGGCCTATACAGGATGTCAGTGCTACAGTGTTACAGAAAAAGATTACACTCCACTTCGTTGCGTTAGATTAAGATTTCGCTTTGCTAGATTAAAGAGCTTTTCGGGCACTGGGCACTGAGCACGACACCCAATAATATAACTATATCATTTACACACTATCACACTCACACACTGAAAAAAGAGGAGATATGGTGATGGAAATAAGTCAACACCTTTTACAAGAGGAGCTTAGTATTAAAGAAAAGCGGGTACGGGACTTAGCAGATAGGCTGAATTTGGATGGAATCTGTCTATTTAAATATATGAACTATGCTTGGTTTACAGGCGGTGGAACCAATAGGGTTGTAACCGGTTCAGAACGGGGCTGTTCCATTCTTTTAATCCTGAAAGATAAAAAATATGTTTTTGCCCCTCGGAATGAAATTGAACGGATTACAACAGAACAGGTCTATGGTCAAGATTTTGAGCCTGTAACCTATGATTGGTTCAGTAACCCTGTCCAGGCTATTAAAGAGGTAGTAGGAGAAGCCAAAATTGGCAGTGATCTTCCTATTGCCGGTATGGAATCCATTAGTGATGATATAGACCGTTTAAGATTTTCCTTAACAGAGGCAGAAGTCTTAAAGGCTAAAGAAATTGCCCAAGTATGTTCAGACGAAACCGCTGTTTTTATTGCCGGAATGAAACCGGGAATAACGGAACAGCAGATGGCTGCAGAATTAAACTGCAGACTTCTTTGGCAAGGGATTAAACCAGCGGTACTTTTAATTGGTACCGATGAAAGAGTATTTACCTGCCGCCATCCCGTCGTAACTGACAAAAAACTGGAACAGTATGGTTTAGTGAGCCTCGTAGGCGAAAAGTGGGGTATTCACATTACTTTGACTAGGTCTTTTTACTTTGGAAATATACCACAAGAATTGAAGGAAAAGCAGATAAAAGTAAACCAAGTAGATGCTTTTATGATTGCTAATACCATATTAGGAAAACATAGCGATTTGGCCTTTGAAGCTTGTAAAAAGGAATATGCTGATTTAGGTTATCCTAATGAATGGAAATTACACCATCAGGGTGGAGCAATAGGCTATGCTCCCAGGGAATTTAGAGCAGGGGAGAGAAATGAATTAGTTCAAGCAAATCAAATGTTTGGTTGGAACCCCACATTACAAGGAACTAAAAGCGAAAGTACAATTTTAGTGCAAAAAGAAGGCGGGCCATTAATTTTGGACACTGTGCCCAAATGGTGGCCTACTCAGGAGATAGAAGTAAATGGTCAGGTTATTGCAAGGCCCATTGTTTTAGAAATGTGACGCAGTATAGTGCAAGTTAGGGACGGCTTACTTGCCTGATTAGCAAGCAAGGACCGTCCTTAACTTGTTTTAACTTAATTAATGGAGAATAAGTATGCAAAAAAGATATTTGCTGGGGCTACATTATTTTTTATATTATAAGGCAATTTCCTTTCTAATTCCATTTCTACCTTTACATTTGGCTACTAGGAATTTTGATGTAGGGGAAATTGGCTTAATACTCTCTCTGGGACCATTTATCATGATTTTTAGTCAGCCCCTTTGGGGCTTATGGTCAGATAGGCTACAGGCTTCTAAAAAAGTTTTGATACTACTCCTAATAATGTCGATGCTTACTGTATGGGGTTATTACTTGGCTCATTCATTTTTATTGACTATTTTAGCGGTTAGTGTATTTTATTTTTTCCAAAGTCCTATCACCCCTATTTCTGATAGTTTAGTATTAGCAAATTTAGGGGCGGATGTAGCGAATTTTGGTTTATACCGTTTATGGGGTTCTATAGGATTTGCTATAGGCGTAATTTTTATGGGGAAAGTTTTAGAAAACTATTCTACAATCTGGATTTTCATTAGTTTTGTTTTAATATACTTTATTACCTTAGGTAATGTTTTTAATTTCCCTGATAAAAACAGGCAAATTAAATTGCCTTTAAATTTTTTCCCGGATTTAAAGAGTTTAATATCCAATAAAAATTTAATATATTTCTTCCTTTTAGGTTTTTTGGTACAGTTGCCCTTTGGTGCATATAATTCTTTTTTTAGTTTGTATTTTAAGAGTTTGGGTGGAGATACAAGCAATTTAGGTTGGGCTTGGGCACTAGCTGCATTGAGTGAGGTGCCGGTATTTTTCTCGGCACAAAAAATCTTAAGTAAATATTCACATAAGCATTTACTCTGTTTTGCAGCTATGATATATGGTATTCGCTGGATTATACAGGCACTAATCGCTAGTCCTAACTATTTACTTGTACTTTCCTTAACGCAAGGCTTAACATATAGTGTTTTTTACTTTGCGGCGGTTGATTATATTAATTTATATACCCCAGTTTCATTGAAAACTACGGGGCAAACTGTCTTTGGTGCTATCTGTTTTGGATTAGGGCCTATGTCGGGAAGTTTGTTAGCCGGATGGCTTGTAAAGTGGTATGGGTACAGTTTTATGTTTAGCTTTTTCGGAGTAATATGCATATTAACTTCAATCATTTATTATAAGGGAAAACTAGGAGAAACTTCTCCGATTAAGTTAGTGTGAATAGAGGAGGGCTAAATGTGGCGAAAAAGTATATTCTGGCTTTAGATCAGGGGACTACCAGCTCCCGGGCTATTCTTTTTGATAGAGACGGGAGGATTATCAAACAGCAGAACAAGGAGTTTACCCAGATTTACCCTGAGCCTGGCTGGGTAGAGCATGATCCAGAGGAAATCTGGCAGAGCCAATTAGAAGTTGCTCAGACTGTTATCCAGGCTGCGGCAATAAAACCTTCGGAAATTGCAGCTATCGGTATTACTAATCAACGGGAAACTACGGTCGTCTGGGATAAAAATACCGGTAAACCAGTATATAATGCTATAGTTTGGCAGTGCCGTCGTACTGCCGAGACCTGCCAGCGTTTAAAAAGAGAAGGCTGGGATCAGATCATTCGCCGAAAAACAGGCTTAGTGTTAGATGCTTATTTTTCCGGAACAAAAGCAAAGTGGATTTTGAAGCATGTACCAGGAGTTAGGGAGAAGGCAGACCGGGGTGAACTATTATTTGGTACTATTGATACCTGGCTAATCTGGAAGCTAACCGGGGGCAGAGTTCATGCTACGGATTATTCTAATGCTTCTAGGACCATGATGTATGATATTCATGAACTGAAATGGGATGAAGATATAACCAAGCGTCTAGGTGTACCATTAGGTATGCTGCCAGAGGTTAACCCTTCCAGTGGTGATTATGGCACCACAATCCAGGAGCTTTTTGGTACAGAGATACCCATAACCGGCGTAGCAGGTGACCAACAGGCGGCATTGTTTGGTCAATGCTGCTTTAAACCGGGAATGACAAAAAACACTTATGGTACCGGGTGCTTTATGCTCATGAACACCGGGGAAAAGGCGGTACAATCCCAAAATGGGTTGCTAACTACTATTGCCTGGGGAATAGATGGTAAAGTTTACTATGCTTTAGAAGGAAGTATTTTTATAGCTGGTGCTGTTATTCAGTGGCTTAGGGACGAATTGGATATTCTCGAGGATGCGGCTCAATCAGAGGATTTTGCCTTAAAGGTTAAGGATACAGGTGGTGTCTACCTAGTTCCTGCCTTTGTCGGATTAGGTGCACCCCACTGGGATATGTACGCTCGGGGCACAATAGTAGGTATTACAAGAGGTACTAATAAATACCACTTAACTCGGGCTGCCTTGGAGTCTATAGCCTATCAAACTCGGGATGTTGTCAGAGCTATGCTGGCTGATGCCAGGATGGAGCTAAAAGGCCTGCGGGTAGATGGTGGAGCTGTATCAAATAGTTTTTTAATGCAGTTTCAATCTGATATTCTGCAGACTACTGTTGATCGTCCTCAGGTTAATGAAACAACAGCTTTGGGTGCTGCCTATCTGGCCGGCCTGGGCATAGGAATGTATGAAAATATTAAAGATGTTGAATGTTCCTGGCAGTTAGATAAAACCTTTGAACCATCCATGGCCCAGGAAACTGCGGAAAAGCTTTTCCGTGAATGGGAAAAAGCGGTAGAAAGGTCCAAAGGTTGGGCTTAAGGAGGCATAAAAATGACTAATAAAGTTCAGGTGGTAGTTATTGGTGGAGGGGCCACTGGAACCGGAATACTAAGGGATTTGGCCCTAAGAGGAATTGATAGTTTATTGGTAGAACAAAATGATCTGGCCACAGGAACTAGCGGTCGTTTTCATGGGCTATTGCATAGTGGAGCTAGGTATGTAGTAAAAGACCTGCATTCAGCGGAAGAATGTATCCAGGAAAATATAATACTAAAAGAAATTGCTCCCGATTGTATTGAAGATACTGGAGGTATGTTTATCGCCACCAAAAACGATGATTTATCTTATGTTAATCAGTGGTTAGAGGGGTGTGAAAAAGCGGGTATAAATACTGGAGAAGTTTCAGCTCAGGAGCTTTTAAAAGAAGAACCCGCCCTTACTCCTGATATAGTTAAGGCTTATTATGTACCTGATGCAGCAGTAGATGGCTTTACCTTGGCTGCCGCTAATGTCCTTTCAGCAAATAAAGCCGGTGCACAGGTTAAAACCTATACTAAAGTAGTAGGCTTTAAGCTAGAGCAAAATAAGGTCCGTGGTGTTTATTTACAAAATAAGCGTACGGGAAAGGAAGAACTAGTAGGGTGTGACTATGTTATAAATGCCGGAGGAGCCTGGGCTGGTCAAATTGCGGCCCTAGCAGGACAGAATATAAATATTAGTCCTGATAAAGGAGTATTGGTCATCTTTAATCATCGGATAACAAATAGGGTTCTAAATCACCTCAGGCCGCCGGGCGATGGTGATATTTTCGTACCCCACGGTAGTGTTACTGTTTTCGGGACAACATCGCGGCTTACCAGTAGCCCTGATGATAATGAGGCTACCCGAGGGGAAGTATTGGAGCTTTTAGCGGAAGGCAGTAATCTAGTGCCTGACTTAAAAGAGATGAGATTGATTAGAGCTTTTGCCGGGGTACGTCCCATTTATCAGCCTGAAGGCGGAGAGGTAGGTCGGGAAGCCACAAGGGACTTCACCCTCATTGACCATAGCCGGTTTACAGGATTACAAGGAATGGTTTCTGTAGTGGGCGGTAAATTAACAACTTTCCGCTTAATGGCCAAGGTTGCGGTTGATATGGTGGCAGGCCGTTTAGGTATTGATAAACCCTGCATTACCCACCTGGAAAAGATTTATGCCCCGGTTCCCAGAAATGGAGCTAAGCCTGGTGAGTATCTTTGTCAGTGTGAAATGGTTACTAAAAAGATGCTGGATCAAGCTGTTCTTGAAAAAGAACAATTTTCTTTAAGTGATGTACGACGTTTAACCCGTTTAGGAATGGGTCCCTGCCAGGGTACCTTTTGTACCTTTCGGGCGGCAGGTTATTACCATGAAAGCAGGGGTTTAAAAGTAAAAGCTGCCAATAAACTTCTAAAAGATCACATCGAGGAACGCTGGAAAGGCAGTAAGGCTGTTTTATGGGGTCAACAGGCTCAAGAGGCCCAGTTAACAAGGGGTATTTATCTGGGACTTTTAAACCTAGAAAGATTGGATAGTGATAGACATGATGTATGATGTAGTAGTAATAGGGGCAGGACTAGCTGGCTTTAGCGCAGCATTAGCCGCTTCAGAAAGCGGAAAAAAGGTTATCGTTGTTGCTCAAGGTATGGGTAATTTGTATTCCGCCTCTGGCTATATTGACTTCCTAGGATATTATCCTACTACTTCCTCCAAACCGGTCCTCAACCCAGGAAAAGCCTTAGAACAGCTCATTGTGGAAAAAACAGATCATCCTTATGCCCGTATCGGCAAGGAAAATATTAGCCGTTCTTTTGCAGCTTTTATTAAGGCAAGCAGGGAAATGGGTCTTCCTTATACAGGTTCTTTAGAAACTAATTTATTGATGCCTACAGCCGTTGGAGCCTTGGTTCCGACTACTCTTTATCCCCAATCTGCGGAGAAAGATGTCGTATTTTCCCGGGAAATAGTTGTAGTAGGTATTAAGGAATTGGTTGATTTTTACCCCGCTTATGCTGCGGAAAACCTGGAACGGCAGTTGGGTCGAAAAATAAGGTCAGTCTGGGTTGATTTAGGGCTTAATGTTGGTCGAGAGTTGAACAGCTATGATTTAGCATTAACTTTAGAAAAGCCAGATATAAGAAACAGACTAATTTTAAAGCTCAAAGAAGCAGATGTACAAAACAAGCTAGTGCTGATTCCAGCTGTTTTGGGAGTTAATCGCTGGCAGGAAGTAATAAGTGAGATAGAAGAAAAGCTCCAATGCCAAGTTTTGGAGATCCCTACCTTACCACCCTCGGTTATGGGCTATCGCTTAGCTCAAAGCTTTAAATTGTATTTAAAGAAAAAAGGTGTAGAATTTATTATTGGTTTCCCGGTTTCTTATGTCAAGTGTACTGACCGAAGGTGTGAAGAGGTCGGTATTATAGCCAACGAGCGTGTGAAAAAAATAAAAGGTTATAATTATTGCTTGGCTACAGGGGGTATCCTAGGTGAAGGCCTAAAGGTACTGCCGGATGAAATTAAGGAACAGGTTTTTAATCTGCCAATAAAAAAATCTAAGGAACAATTATTGAACGATTTCTTTAACTCAGAGGGGCAGCCTCTATCTCATGCCGGAGTAATGGTCAATGATAATCTACAGCCTGTCAATCCTCAGACCCAAGCAGTAATTTTAACAAACGTATTTGTTGCTGGTGCTACTTTAGCCAGCTATGATCCCTTTGTAGAAAAGAGTGGTAATGGAGTCGCTTTAGCATCAGGTTATAAGGCGGGGGTTTTAGCAGCTAAGGGGGGATTCTCTGATGAGTAAAGGTGATGAACGTAATTTAGACCACTGCCTAAAATGCAGTACATGTCATACTCAATGTCCGGTAGTAGCAAATTACCTAGCCTTCCCCGGTCCTAAACAGCTAGGGCCTGAGCTAGAAAGGTTGCGTCTAGCTCGAGGTGGTAAAGCACCTTTTGAAATAGATGAAGCCTTGAATTACTGTACTAACTGTAAAAGATGTGATATTGCCTGTCCCCACGGTGTTAAGCCATCTTATTATAATATAAAAAACAAAGCTAAACTAAAGGGTAAATCTCTAAATAAATTTAGAGATTGGATTTTAGCTCACAACGTGTGGTGGGGTAAAATTGGCAGCCAAATACCTTCCTTGACCAATTTTGGCCTCAAATTTCCCCTTACAAGGCTGAGTATGGGATTAGTGGGTGTAGCCAATCGGCACTTTCCTAAATATGAGAAGAAGAAGGTCATAATTAGCAAGGAAAAAAAGGAAAAGAAGGCTCTGTATTATGCCGGCTGCTATGCTTCATATAATGAACCCCAGATCATTCAGGCTGCCGTTAACATATTAGAAGCCTGTGGCTATCAGGTTGAGCTGGCCCCTGCTGCCTGCTGTGGTACACCAATGGTCAGCAACGGCCTCTTAGAGGAAGCAGGCAAATTAGCAGAAAAAAACACGGATATTTTCCTAAAATACATCCAGCAAGGATTTAAGATAATCACAACCTGCTCTAGCTGCGGCCTGGCTTTAAAGGAGGAGTATGCCCACATGCTGCCTGGTGAGAAAAGCAACCGGCTCAGGAAAAATATCTGGGACTTATTTGAGATTTTAGATGAAGAAGGGATTCTTCCCTTTAGCTCCAGTCAAAAAATAGCTAAGGCTTATTATCATGTTCCCTGTCACTTAAAAGCGCAAGGCATCGGTGTGCCGGCTGCTAATCTTTTAAAGGCTATTGCCATAAAAGAACTAATTATTGAAGACAGCTATTGCTGTGGTATATCAGGCACCTATGGATTTAAAAAGGAAAAGTATGCTCTGTCTATGGCCATCGGGGGCCCGTTGTTTCAGGATATTAAGGAAAGCCAGGTACCCTTAGTAATCACTGACTGCGGAACATGTAAGCTTCAGATTGAACATGGTACAGGGGTTACAGTGAATCATCCGGCAGTAATTCTAGAAAACTATCTAAAAAAAACACAATAGCTACTGTGTTTTAGTAGAGCAATGCTATAAAAGCTACTAATTGTTGGTGTCATCCTGAGGAAGGTACGACCGAAGGATCTGAGTCTTCAGTACGTAAGATACTTCGCTATCGCTCAGGTAAGCAGGGTATCAAAATCATGTGTTTCGATTTTGATACCCTTGCTTAGTTTGTTCGATTAATGACAATCTTGGATCTTTGTCATATTAAAGTGTTTTTCTGGTCACTGGTCACAGAGCACTGGGCACGAAACCCGAAAAGTTACCCGAGCTAATTTAGAGCCTTTTTAGTAAGCGCCCCATCCGCTCTAGGGCCTCATTAATATTGTTTACAGACGCAGCATAGCAGCAGCGAATAAAGCCCTGCCCGCTTTCACCAAAGGCATTGCCTGGTACGACAGCAACTTTTTCCTCCGTCAATAATCTTTCAGCAAATTCTTCAGAAGAGAGTCCTGTTTCCTTAATGGAAGGAAAGGCATAGAAAGAGCCCTTTGGTTCAAAGCATGACAGGCCAAGCTCCCGTAGTCCGTTTACCATCAAGTTGCGGCGCTGATTAAAGGATTGAACCATTTTTTTCATTTCACTTTCCCCATTTTTTAAGGCTTCTAATGCCGCTTTTTGGCCCATGATAGGGGCACACATGATGCTGTATTGGTGAATTTTCATCATGGCACTAATTATTTCCCTAGGACCTGCGGCATAGCCTATCCGCCATCCGGTCATGGCAAAGGCCTTAGAAAACCCGTTTAAGATAACTGTCCTCTCCCACATTCCGGGCAGGGCCGCAAAGGAAAAGTGCTTCCCTTCATAAGTAAGTTCACTATAAATTTCATCGGATATTACCACCAGGTTATTCTCCTCAACAACTTGAGCAATCACTTCCAGATCTTCTTTAGTCATAATCGCACCAGTAGGATTATTAGGAAAGGTTAATAGCAAAACCTTGGAACGGGAAGTTATCTTTGATCTCAATTCCTCCCCCGTTAGTTTAAAATTATCCTTTTCAAATGTACCTAGGGGTATGGGGATTCCATCAGCCAGCAGTGCCCCCGGAGCATATGAGACAAAGGACGGATCAGGAATTAAGACCTCGTCGCCTGCTGATATCAGAGCCCTTAACGCCAGGTCTACAGCTTCACTTACACCTACTGTAACCAAAATTTCATCTTCCGGGTTATATTCGGTCTGGTACTTTTTTAGGTAATTACTAATTGCCTTCCTTAATTCGGGCATCCCATAATTGGAGGTATACATAGTAAAGCCTTTTTCTAATGAATAGTAACAGGCTTCCCTAATATGCCAGGGAGTAACGAAATCCGGCTCTCCAACGCCGAGGGATATAACCCCTTCCGTTTGACTTACCAGATCAAAAAACTTTCTTATGCCTGAGGGAGGTAATTTTCTAACCTTTTCATTAATAAATGAATTTGGATTTACTGTCATGGGGAAACCACCAGCCTTTTGTCGCTTTCTTCACCGCTAAAGATAACACCGTCTTCTTTATAGCGCTTCATTACAAAATGGGTTCGTGTGCCGTTTACGTACTCTAATGTTGCCAGCTTTTCTGATAAAAAAAAGGAAATATCATGCATGGTTTCTCCTTCAATAATTACACATAAATCATAGGAGCCAGACATTAGATAGACTGATTTAACCTGGGGGAAACGGTAAATACGCTCTGCAATCTTATCAAAGCCAAATTCCCTTTGAGGAGTTATTGTTACTTCGATTAATGCTCTCACCCGGGGAGAAGACTGCTTGTCCCAGTTTATTACAGTGTGGTATTTTAAAATAACACTATCCTGCTCCAGTTCTTCAATGATCTGGGCAATATCCTCTTTGGAGACATTAAGCATTTTAGCTAACTGTTCCTTTGATAGCCGGCTGTCATTTTCTAATAGCTGCAAAACCTCTCGTTTTAAATCACCCATTAATTCAAAAACCTCCTATTTTTGTTATTTTTATATTGTTTTTAAAAGCGAATAGACGAATGGGTTAGTAAATCGTCACTAAGAAAATAAAAAACCCCCGCCCCTAAAAAAAATAGGGACGAGAGGCTTATCTCGCGGTACCACCCTAGTTGGTCTTATACAGACCCCCTCAGTAAAACTCACTCTCCATAACGGTGGAGACCGGTTCTGCTTACTCAACCTCGATTGGTTTTTCAGAAGAACACTCTAGAGTGGCTTCATTGGATTGCTGCATCGGATTTTCACCATCACCGATTCTCTGAGGTCAGCAGGTGACCAATTACTCTTCTCTTTCACAGTGTTTATACTTATGTAATTTTAGTAATTTTAGCATCATCTACTACAGAGTGTCAAGTAAAAATTAGGATAATCAGGGGTGCAGAATAACCAGGGGAATTTCCTCTGGTTTCTCCTAGCTAGCCAGTTTTGCAAAGACTATTAATTTCATAAGAGTTTTCATCATTCTGAGACTATGGACCATCGGCCATAAACCCAATAATTTGCTATTTCTAAATGTAGCCACATTATATATGCTCTGTTAAAATATAAGAGTTGGAGTCAAGGGAAGGTGAGACTTAATTGCGGACTTTTAAATATGTACTTATATATCTGCTTATAATTCAATTTGCCCTTTATTATATTGTTCCTTTAGATATGGTTTACGGTTATAGGATGGATTATGAGCTTGTAAAAAATAATATTCATAATATCGATACCATATTAGAGCAGATATCTAAAGAGGTAAAAAATAAAGATTTAAAGGAGTATGTGATTATCCTTGGCGATTCAGTAGCTTTTAGTGGTCCGGGTGATTCGCAGCAGTCTATAGGCTATTATTTAGAAGAAATTAACCGGGAGAAAAATGGGGAAAATGCTACTCGTTTTTTCAACCTTTCTATGCCTGCTATGCAGGTAGGAGATATTTATACTATGCTCTTAAAGTTGGATAAATACGGTATTTCTACGGATAATGTTATTTTAAATATAACTTATGCCGGATTTGTGAAAAGAGACCCAGATCCTCCTATTGTATTTTGGTTTCGCGATAACTTGAAAAATATGGATCAGGAAGCTATGCTGAAGTTCAGGTTAATCTTACTGCAAATGATTACTCTAAAGGCAAAAAGAATTTTGTGAGCTATCTTAGCAGTTTTTTGGAAAGTAGAATATATCCATCTCTACGCCTTTTTCAATATAAAGACTTCCTGAAAAAAGCAGTAAGTGGTGAACATCAAAGTGATGCTTTAGGAGATGCTCGGGTCTGGTCTGAAAAAGAGGGTTTAAGGGAGCTATTAAAGGAATATGAGTATCAAAGAGGATTCTCTGCAAAGCCTTTTGATATGAGCACTACTAATCCTCAAATTTATTTTCTGGAAAAAATTATGGAACGTCAGCAGGATAAAAATACTCTAATATTCCTGGCAGCTGTCAATGAGGTATTGATGGAAGAGGAAGTAAATAAGGATGGCTACCAGGAAAATCTAAAGAAAATAGATAATTATTTTAGGATAAAAGATAGCAAATACTTGAATCTTCAGGGAAAAATAGGAGAGTCAAGTTTCTCTGATCATATTCATTTGACCTCAGAAGGCTACCGAATGCTTGCGGAAATACTCTATGAAGAATTATTAGTGACTAGTGACTAGTGACTAGTGGATTAAGTGTAATCTTTTGCTGTAGCACTGTAGCACTGTAGCACTGACCTTCAGTATACCCCATAAGTAAAAGAGAGGTGCACCATGCTTTTTCATACACCGGAATTTATGATTATGTTGACGATGAGCTTGATAATATTTTATTTATTTCCTGCCTGGCGGATATATACTTTAGCCTTCGCTAATATTATTTTTTATGGAGCCAGTGGTCTAGGGTATCTAGTATTGTTTATTGTCATAGCAATATTAACATATGTAGTCTCTCTATTCTTGAAAGGCACTTATGGGGAGATTTTTTTGTGGCTGGGAATAGTATTAAATGTTGGGAACTTAGCCTTCTTTAAGTACTCGGTATTTCTCCTTAAGAACCTTGAGAACTTTTTGTCTGTAAATCTGATATGGGAAGGCTCAGTTTTTACAAAATTGCTTCTTCCCATAGGGATTTCTTTTTATACCTTTCAGATGATAGCTTACCTTGTTGATGTTTATAAAGGTAAGATTGAGTCTTGTAAGTCCTGGCTGGATTTTTGGGTATTTATATCTTTTTTTGCTCAACTCATTGCCGGACCCATTATGCGGGGCAAAGATTTAATACCACAGGTTGAAAGGCTGCAAAAAATCAGCCTGGATTACGGCAGAATAAAGTTAGGCATCACCTATTTAGCATTAGGATTATTTAAAAAAATTGTCCTAGCCGATAATATATCTGTCTATGCCGACAGTTTTTTTAATAGAGGTGCTGCACTAAGTAGTGGTGAAATATGGATTGCAGCTTATTTATTTGCTTTTCAAATATACTTTGATTTTTCGGCATACAGTGAAATGGCTTTAGGAATTGGACACTTATTTGGAATCAAGTTGGACTTGAATTTTAAAACACCTTACTTAAGTAAAAATCCCACTGAATTTTGGAGAAGATGGCATATTACTCTTTCTAACTGGATAAAGGATTATATATATATTCCTTTAGGGGGATCCCGAGTAGGGGAAGTACGCCAGCAGATAAACCTGTTTTTGGCTATGGCAATCTCCGGGCTTTGGCATGGAGCGGCCTGGACCTTTATAGCTTGGGGTATGTTTCACGGACTTTTGTTAATAGCCCATAAAATTTATGTACGTATAACAAATAACCTGGGTTTTAAAGATCTAAAGGATAATAGACTATATGGTTGTCTTGAGGCTTTTGTCTTTTTCCACTTAACTTGTATTGGATGGGTTTTCTTTAGGGCAAAGGGTGTGGGTAGTGCAATAAATATGGTGCAAGAGATGCTGACACTTAATCCTATGATATTTTTGACGGATAAAGTTTTATTGAAATATTTTGTGCTTAGCGCTATGTTATTTGCACTTCATATCGTAGAGTATTTACTGCGGGAAAAACATAATCTGGTTACCCAAATTTGGTATCAATATTTCCCCGCACCACTTAGAGGCTTAGCTTACACCGTGTTTATAGTGATATTAGTTATTTTTATGCAAAATGAGCAAAACAGCTTTATATATTTCCAATTTTAAATATAAGAATCTATATTTTTTTGCCAATATTGGCAAAGAGGTTTTGGAAGAAAGACGCGCGCAGAAGGAACTAATAAGGCGCGTCTTTCTTAATTTCTAGGGCAAACTTTTTTAATATTACGCAAATTCCGTTGACCTTTTAAATAACTTATGGTATCATTAATGCAATACATTGACGCTTTATTATAATGAAGTGATAACGGGGTGATGCTTGTGCCATTGAATTTTGAAAAACCCACAGGGACTAGAGATGTTCTGCCCGAAAAGCTATTACTGATCAGGCAAATATCTGCTGAGATAATTGAACTTCTGGCAAAATGGGGTTATGAAGAAATAGAAACGCCCCTTGTTGAATACCACCAGACAGTAGGACTGTTTTCAAAAATCCAGGATGACAGGTTGATTAAATTTTTGGATCCCTTAGGTAAGAATGTAATATTGAGACCGGATTTTACGACACCTATTGCTAGATTAGCGGCTTCAATTTATAAGGATATTGATTTTCCAATCAGGCTAATGTATCAAGGCAAAGTTTACCGTAATTCTGGAAGTAAAGGTATAGCTGAAGTTAACCAGATTGGTATGGAACTTATAGGCCTGGCATCTTTGGAAGGCGATGCTGAGGTTATTACCCTAGCCATTCAGACAATATTAAAATGTACTAATAAAAACTTTAAGGTTGCGGTGGGCCATACCAAGTTCTTAAAGCTTTTGCTTAAAGAGATAGGCTGTGACCCTTCCTGGCAGGATCAGCTATTCCAGTATTTATTAGACAATGACTATGTAGGCTATAAAAACCTAGTAAATACTCTTGAGATAGATGAGTCTTATAAAGAATATTTAGTTAAGATTTTAAAAATCCGGGGTTCATTTGCTACTGTTATTGAAGCCGAAAATTGGTTTGACTCCCCGGAATGGCGGGATATTTTTCAAGAGCTATCCCAATTATGGAGTATTCTTACCCAATATCAAGTAACTGATTATGTCAGCCTGGATTTGAGCCTGGTTGGCAGACAGTATTATTATACAGGGATGATTTATCATGTTTACTGTGAGGGGCATCCTTACCCTATTTGCTCTGGGGGACGTTATGATAATCTTTTGGAGAATTTTGGAAGGGACGGAACAGCCACCGGATTTGCAGTAAATGTTGACGACCTCCTTGGGGTAGTTATTAAAGAGAATGGACAAAATTACCCCGAAGGCAAAACTCTTTTAGTATACTCCCCAGACCAACGCCAGGAGGCTATCCGGCAAGCCGATCTACTGAGGGCACAGGGAAGGGTTGTCGTCATGGCTCAAGAAGGAACGGTAACGGAGAAATTCCAATCCGATTTTGACCAAATAATAGATTTAGATAATTAAAGGAAGTGGGTTATAGAATGCTTACAATAGCAGTTCCGAAAGGGCGCATATTAGAAGAAGCAAATATATTGCTGCGCCAATCAGGAATTATTAATAAAGAGGTTCAAGAAACCAGAAAACTTATTTTAGAAGATGTTGATGATGGAATCAGGTTTATCCTGGCCAAACCTCAAGATGTACCGACATATGTTAGATATGGAGTAGCCGATGTAGGTATAGTTGGTAAAGATGTCCTCTTAGAGGAGGGAGAAGGCTTTTATGAGCTGATGGACCTTGGTATAGGTCTGTGCAGGCTTTCAATCTGCTCAAAGCCCGGCAAGACCTGTCAGCGAGGGGAATTACCAAGGGTTGCTACTAAATACCCTAAAGTGACAGCCAATTATTTTCGGGAAAAAGGCGAACAGGTAGAAATTATTAAGCTCAATGGTTCGGTAGAGCTGGCACCCTTATTGGGCCTGAGTCATTATATTGTAGATATTGTATCGACCGGTCAGACTTTAGAGGAAAACGGTCTAGTTGAATTAGAAGTTATAGCCCATGTTTCCTGCCGGCTAATTGTTAACCAGACAATGTTTCACCTGAAAAATTCTGTTATTGAAGAATTGGTAAGTAAACTAGAGGCGGGTATACAGATATGATTGGGATAATTGATTATGACTCCGGCAATATTTTTAGTTTAGCGGCCGCTTTTAACCGTTTAGACGCCAATCACAGGCTTGTTACAGCACCCACAGAAATCAATAACTGTACAGCACTGGTATTACCCGGGGTGGGAGCCTTCGGTGATGCAATAAATAACCTAAAGGCCAAGGGCTTAAATGAGGCAATCCTCCACTGGGTAAATGCCGGAAAACCATTATTGGGGATCTGCTTAGGAATGCAGTTATTATTTGAAAAAAGTGAAGAACATGGAATTTATCAGGGGCTAGGGATTCTGCCTGGAACTATTAGGCGGATTACGGGCCAGGTTAAAGTTCCCCACATGGGTTGGAACAAACTTCACATTATTAGTAACCATAACCTTCTTCAAAATATCTCTGATGGATATGTGTATTTTGTTCATTCCTATTACGCTGCTGAAGCTTCGGAAGTTGTCTTGGCCTCTACCTTTTATGGTGAAGAAATACCAGCTGTTGTAGGTAAAAATAATGTGCTGGGAATGCAGTTTCACCCAGAAAAAAGCGGCCCCGTGGGAATGACGCTGCTAAAGAATTGGGTCGAATTGATAGAGGCTTCAGATAAAAGGTAAAATATTGGGATGCATCTGCTTATCTGCTTTTTTGCATGATGTATCCGATGAATGGCAGTCTTCTGGGATGCATCTACTTTAATGTTAGACTGCATGATCCATCAATGAAGGTCAGTTTATTTTGAAGCATCCTATTCAAGATGCAGGAAGCAGGAAGCATGAGTCAAGATAAGGGCTATATATTAGTTCTTGCTTCTTACCTCCTGTTTCTTGCCTCCTGTGCTGCAGATGCCTCAGGTGATATTCACATGCATAGGATGCATCCTATGATGTTCACCCGTAAGCAGATGTCAAACAAATGTTTTTTCCGCACTGGAATACTGGGAACAGGACTCTGAGCAACCGAGCACGATTCACAAATGATCACGCAAGTCAAGAACCGTCCCCAAAATGCTGGTCACGTGACCCTAAGAATCACCCATAAGTAAAAAAACGGAGGTGCAAAATGTCTTTTACGATCTATCCTGCTATTGATATTAGAGGCGGGAAATGTGTACGGCTCTATCAAGGGGATTATAGTCTCGAAAGCACATATTATGAAAACCCTGTAGAGCCGGCTCAAAAGTGGTATGAAGCAGGGGCCCATTGGCTTCATATTATTGATTTGGATGGGGCTAAGACAGGTAAACCGGAAAACCTGCAAATAATTACAGAAATATTAGAAAAGTTTAAGATAAATATCCAGGTTGGAGGAGGCATAAGAACCTTAGAGGCTGCTCAGGCCTATCTAAATAGTGGTGCTGCTAGGATTATCATTGGGTCACAGGCTTTAAAGGATAATAGATTTGTAGAAAACCTGTTAAATATACATGGTCCTGAGAAGATTGTTGTATCGTTGGATGGCCGTAGTGATCAGGTTTATAGTGACGGATGGCTAAAAGAATCGGGAAGGGATCTATCCACTGCTGCCCTAGAATTGGCTCAAACGGGAGTGAATACGTTCATTTATACAGATATTGAAAAGGATGGTACACTCTCAGGTCCAAACATTACTCAAGCTCTAAACCTTGCTGCTTTGACAAAGAAAGAGGTTATTGTTGCTGGTGGAATAGCTACAGCTGATGATGTATTGTATTTGGCACGGCAGCAAGACTTGGGAATTAAAGGAACAGTAATTGGTCGGGCCCTCTATACCGGTGGTGTAAACTTAAAGAGCTTAATATCCTGGCTGAGGAGGGCTTAGTATGCTGACTAAGAGGATTATCCCCTGTTTAGATGTTAAAGAGGGCAGGGTTGTTAAAGGTGTTAGCTTTGTTAATCTGCGGGATGCCGGAGATCCAGTAGAGCTAGCGGCATATTATGATACCAGCGGGGCTGATGAGCTGGTTTTTTTGGATATTTCAGCAAGTGTTGAAGGTAGGAAAACTATGCTGGGAATAGTCCAAAAAACAGCGGAGACTATCAGTATTCCTTTTACAGTCGGTGGCGGCATCAACAGCACCGAGGACATAAAAAGGGTTTTGAGATCAGGTGCTGATAAGGTTAGCTTAAATACTGCAGCAGTGTTCAATCCTAAGCTTATTGAAGAAAGTGCTCGTATCTTTGGCAATCAATGTATAGTAATTGCCATTGATGCCAAATTTAATGGACCATGGGGTACCTGGGAAGTATATACCCACGGAGGAACCCGTGCCACAGGGATAAAAGTATTGGAATGGGCTCGGGAGGCAGAAAAAAATGGTGCCGGAGAAATTTTATTAACAAGTATGGATTGTGATGGGCATAAAAAGGGCTTTGATCTAAAGCTTACTGGGGAAGTAGCCCAGGCGGTTTCTATCCCTGTTATAGCATCAGGTGGCGCAGGCGCTAAAGAGGATTTCGAAGATGTTTTCGTCCAGGCTAATGCCGATGCAGCCCTAGCGGCCTCAATCTTTCATTATCAGGAAACTTCAATAAAGCAGATAAAAATATACCTAAAGGAAAGGGGGATACCAATTCGGTGGACAGATTAGAAGATATAGAAATAAAGTGGAATCAGGAAAAGCTATTGCCTGCTGTTATCCAGGATTATCTTACGGGCAAGGTGTTAATGGTAGCTTATATGAACCGGGAAGCTTTAGAGAAAACTATAGAAACAAAGGAAGCCTGGTTTTGGAGCAGATCCCGGCAGGAATTGTGGCACAAAGGTGCTACTTCCGGGAATATTCAAAAGGTGCTTAAACTTTCCTTAGATTGTGATCAAGACACTTTACTGGTTCAAGTAGACCCTCAAGGTCCTGCCTGTCATTTAGGTACTGAGAGCTGCTTTAATCAAGGCAGTGATATATTTCCAGACCATTTGAGAAAAGTTATTGAGCAAAGATATCAAGAAAGACCGGAAGGTTCCTATACGACTTATCTATTTAATACGGGCCTAGATAAAATCTTAAAAAAAGTAGGTGAAGAGGCTGCAGAGGTTATTATCGCTGCGAAAAACTCTAGTGACCAAGAACTGGCTTCAGAGACAGCTGATCTCATCTACCATTTGCTAGTCCTTTTTCAAGAACGGCAGCTTGATTTCCATGAGGTGCTTAATGTTTTAAGGGAAAGAAGGGGTTAAAAGATGAATATCTATCAATGGAATAATATGGATATAAATGCCAAGGCTAGCTTATTAAGAAGGGCTGAAAAGGATATCAGTGAGCAGATGGAAGTAGCTTTAGGGATCATAAATGAGGTAAAAAAAGGCGGAGATGAGGCTGTCTGCCGCTTTACTGAGAAGTTTGACGGTGCTCACCTAACACCTCAATCCTTAAGGGTTACAGAAGAAGAGATAGATGAGGGATATGAAAGGATAGGAGATGCATTTAAAGAAACCCTCTGGTTTGCTGCAAAAAATATCAGAACCTTTCATACTCGTCAGATGCCGGAGCCCCTTTGGTTTACTGAGACTGTACCTGGTGTAATGGTAGGTGAACAAACAAACCCTATTCCCGATGTTTGTATCTATGTTCCTAGAGGTAAGGGCAGTTTTCCCTCAGTATTATTAATGCTTGCAATACCTGCTATAGTGGCAAAAGTACCTCGTATAGTTGTTGTTACACCTCCTAACTCTCAAGGAAAGCTTGATGATAGTGTTTTAGCGGCGGCCAAAGTAGCCGGCGTTAGTGAAATATATAAAGCTGGGGGTGTCCAGGCAGTAGCTGCTGTAGCGTATGGTACTCAAACAATTCCCCGGTGCAGTAAAATTATTGGTCCGGGCAATTCCTATGTTACTGCTGCTAAAAGAATCTTAAACGGTGTCTTGGACGTGGGTCCTCCGGCAGGTCCTAGTGAAGCAATCATTCTAGCTGATGAAACAGCAGATGCCAAAAAGGCAGCCTTGGACTTAATGATAGAAGCAGAACATGGCCCTGATTCTGCTAGTTTGCTAGTTACCCATGTTGCTGAGTTGGCAGAGCAAGTAAAGAAAATTATTGAGAAGCAATTACCAAAGCTTTCTGAGAAGAGGAGAAGCTTTGTTAACACTGTTTTTAACAATTACGGGGGAATAATTTTAACACAAAGCTTAGAGGAGTCCATAGATGTTGTTAATCAATACGGGCCCGAGCACATGGAATTAATGGTTAAGGACCCCTGGGGGATTTTACCCAGAATTAAAAATGCCGGAGAAATTCTGCTGGGACATAATGCTCCCATAACCTTAGCAAATTTCCTATTGGGGCCAAATGCTATTTTACCTACGGGAGGTTCCGCTAAAACCTATTCCAGCGTTTCAGTTTTTGACTTTATAAAACGTTCCTCAGTAGGTTATGTCACAGAAGAAGGCTATCAAAAGGTAAAAGACATGGCCGCCCTCTTCGCCCGAGAAGAAGGCTTCGAAACCCACGCCCTGGCGATCGAAGATCGCTGAGGCTAATGGGTGAAGATAATCAGTCGGCATTATTACTTTAGGGGCAGTATTTAGGTCAGCATTACGGCTTACAAGATTAATTTTTGGGTCGGCGTGACGGCTAAGAAGAGCTTTTTTAGGTCGGCTTGACGTCTTCTACGCTAGATTTTGGGTCCGCATGACGTCTATTAGGTAAACACTTTAGGTCGGCATGATAACTTTATAGACAATTTATTTCGTCAGCATTTTTAATGCCGACGTGCAGTTTAACCCACGAGACGTAATGCCGTCCGAATATGAATCCCAATAGCCGTCATGCCGACTTCATGATTATCCCAGTAGACGTCATGCCAAAGTCAGTCTGTTACTGAACCCTGAGCAACCGAGCCCTGGTCACGCGACCAAAAAGCTAGACCAAAAAGCAAAAAGGATGTGAAAAATATGAAAGTAAACGTTGAACGGCAAACCTTAGAGTCAAGAATAACTGTTATTCTCGATGATGGTCCTCGAAATCCTGAGGGAAAGAAAAAAATTAATACTCCCCTAGCTTTTTTTAATCATATGCTGGAGCAAATCGCCTGGCGGTGTGAATTAAATATTGAGGTAGAAGTGGAATTGGATCACTTTTTCTTAAATCATGTTGTTTGCGAAGATGTGGGAATTACCATGGGGAGGGCTTTTAAAGAACTTTTAGAAAAGCGATTAATTGATGGCTCAAAGGGCTATGGGCAAGCTGTGGCAGCAATTGATGAATCTTTGGCTCGAGCAGTGTTCAGCTTTGAGAGTAGAGCTTACTTAGACTTGAATTTTAATAATATTAATGTACCGGTAACAACAGAGGGAATCCACTCCGAGGATTTAGTTGCCTTTTGGGAAGGCTTTGTTCAGGGTGCCCAAGCCACTTTGCATCTGGATTTATTAAAGGGTCGAGATAATCACGGACATCACCATTGGGAGAGCCTCTTTAGGGCAGCAGGGCAGGCATTGTTGGATAGTCTTTCTATCCATGCGTGGAGAAAAAATATGGCCGCCGGCGTAGCAGGCAAAATTGGCTTTAAAATTGTAACAGAAGAATAGACTTATGGGTTATACAGTATGTTGGTGCCCAGTGACCTGTGAACAGTGAATTGATTAATATCTTAGCCTAACGAAACGTAGTTGAGTGAAACCTTAACCTAGCGAAGCGTAACCTTTAAAAAAGCACCTTTAAATAGGTGCTTTTTAACTGGAAACATCTGCCTCTAATTTTTTTAAATGCATGTTCAAATAATAAAAAAGCATATATTTGTTATTTGAAAGGATGGATTAATTAATGCAGCAAAATTTTGGTCAACAGCAGCGATCAGGACAGCAAATAATGGCGGAACCCCCTACAACTATTACCTCCAAAGACTTAGCATATCTAAAGGATGCTTTATCTTGGGAGCTAACTGCCTTTAAGAAATGCCAGCATTTTGCCCAGGAGTGTACAAGTCCCCAAATTAGCCAGGCTATTGATACAGCAGGTCAAATGCATTTACGGCATTATCAGCGATTATTATATCAGGTAGACCCTAAAAGTGCATTAAGAAATACTAGTCAAATTTTGCAGTAGGGAGGTTACAAGTATGAACTTTCAACAGCAGCAAAATGTTATCAAAAATCCACAGTCCAATATTTTGCCTAAAGTTAAAGGACCAGAAATGAATGATCGTGACCGTTGTAATGATATCCTTGCAACAGAGAAGTACATGACCGACAATTTCAATGTTTTTTTGAGGGAAGCAAGTAACCAACAGCTTTACAATGAAATAAAGCAAATTCTTAATGAAAGCCATGACTGTGCCCGGGATTTATTTAATACCATGTTTCAAGAGGGATGGTATAAGCTTACACCCGCTTCTCAGCAAGAAATTCAACAGACTCAACAGCAATTTGCCAACTATTTGGAAACGCAAAATCCATATTAAGGAAAGGGGACACACCTCATTTTGGGATTCACTTTATGTTGAGGAATGTCCCCAACGAATGAAAGGGGACACACCTCATTTTGGGATTCACTTTATGTTGAGGAATGTCCCCAACGAATGAAAGGGGACACACCTCCTGCAGGAAGCAGGATGCACGAGGCAGGGTGCAGGACATTAATGTCTACAGTAGCTACAAAAACGCCTTCGGGCGTTTTTCTTCTATAATAGACACTTAACCTTAACCTAGCGTAATGAAATGAAGCGAAACCTCAACCTTGCACGGGGGATGATTGTTATTGATATTTTCTGTTAATACTATAGGTATTAATTGGGGACATTGTCCCCATTCCTATGGAGGTTTTATTCTTGGAAAGTATGTATTTTATTACTACAATAATTACCATATTTGGTGGTTTTACAATCGCCATTCTAGCAATATTAACAGATCATAAGCAAAAAATGTTATTAATTGAGAGGGGGCTAATTGAAGAAAAAAAGCCATATCCTGGCTTAAGAAGTGGCTTAACCTTTACATTATTAGGTATTATCTCTTTACTAATTTTCCGGAGTTGGACAAGTATTTTTCAAGTAATTCCTTGGTATTCACCGGGAGCAGTATTTTTAGCTTTTGGAGTAGCTCAGCTTAGCTATTATTTTTTAATAAAGCGAGATGCCAATAAGCTAGATAAAACATATTCTGATAGAGCCCTATAACTTAAACGGTAAAAACTATGCCTCTGAGGCATAGTTTTTTTTAATTTACAAATAATATTTTTGAAAAGATTTAATTTGAAGGGAGGTAGAGTTTTTGTTTGCTAATAAAAGAATAAAAGCATTGACCTTTATTTTGATTTTGGCCACCTTTATAGCTTTAGTAGCTATGGATTTTGTTAGTGTAATAGGAAATAGAACACTTGTCTATGGTTCTACAGGTCAGGATGTGAAGACACTGCAGAGCAAGTTGAAAGGATTAGGCTTTCATAAGGGCAAAGCCGATGGTGTTTATGGTTGGGAAACCCTTCGCTCTGTGAAATGGTTTCAAGATCAATTTGGTTTAAAGAATGATGGTGTAGTAGGAGCATCAACCTGGGCTGCCTTAAATAAAGCTAAACCGGGAGTGATAACCGCCCAAAAGGGAGGTAATACAGCTACCAGCAGTAATGATGTAGCAATATTGGCTAAAATGATAAGTGGTGAAGCTAGAGGGGAACCTTACATAGGCCAGGTTGCTGTAGGTGCCGTAATTATGAACAGGGTAAAAGACAGCAAATTTCCGAATACTGTATATGGAGTATGCTTTCAACCGGGAGCATTTGATGCTGTAAGAGATGGTCAATATTTTAATCCACCTTCCGCATCATCGTTGAAAGCTGCAAGGTCAGCAATTACTGGTTATGACCCTACTTATGGTGCGTTATATTACTGGAACCCTGTTACTGCTACATCCAAGTGGATTTGGAGCAGAAGAATTATGCTGCGTCTAGGCAAACATGTTTTTGGTATATGAAAGGAGGGATTAAGCTTTGCGTAAGATTCTAATTCCCATATTGACAGTAGCCTTACTTGTCACAGGTTATTTTGCATATAATCAGTACAGGGCAAATGAAGATTTAATGCGGAGGGCAGAAAGCCAGTATCAAAGGAGTTTCCATGAATTAGTTTTTAATGTAGATACAATTAATTCTCAGCTAGCTCAAACATTAATCAGCTCCAGCCCCGAACAGGTTATGCTTAGTTTAACAAACCTCTGGCGGGAATCCTTTGCTGCCAACTCCAACCTAGGCGGAATACCGATTTCTATGGTGGAACTGGACAAAACTGACAAGCTAATCAATGATATTGCTGAGTATAGCTACTACATATTGAAAACCAATAATTTGCAAAAACAAAAATTGACGTCAAAAGAGTGGGACAAACTACAGGAATTCTATGAAAGGTCTAAAGTTGTTAGAAATGAACTGCAAAGTGTTGAAGCGGCGGTATTAGACAGGGATTTGAGCTTTGTAGAAGTGGAAACAGTAGTTATGCGTAGAGGCCAGGATTTAGCTGATAATACAATTGTAGACGGTTTTAGGATAATTGAAGATAAAGTAAAGGCATTTCCAGACTTGCAGTTTGATGAAGGGGTACAGAAAATTGAACCGGAGCCGAGGCCCATTGCTGGGAAGGAAATTTCTGAAGAGGAAGCAGTGGCTATTGCCAAGGAGTTCATGAATAATCATGATGGTCCTATTACCAAAGCGGAAATTTCTTTTAGTGCCGAGGGAAAGATTCCTATCTTTGGAGTAAGAACATTTAAGGAGGGCCAAGATATCCCTACCTATATAGAGGTAACTAAAAAGGGTGGCCATGTTATACAAATGTATATGGAGAGGTCAATTAAAGAAGCGAACATTGACTTCCAGGCAGCAGAGGAAAATGCACAGGATTTCTTAAAGGAGCATAACCTTACTGGGATGGAGCTAGTAGATATAGATACGGATACAAATACAGCTGTATTTACATTTGTGCCTACTGAAAAGCAGATAAGATTGTATTCTGACATGGTCAAAACCCATGTAGCTTTAGACACTGGTCAAATTATAAGCTTTGATCAGACCAGTTATCTTGCCTATCACCATGAGAGGACAATACCCGCTCCGACTATTGCAGAGGAACAAGTAACCGGCAGCATGAATTCGAATTTTGAAGTACAGCAGGTAAATCTAGCAATGGTACCAGAGGAATTTAAGGAAAACCAAGAAGTTTTATGCTATGAAGTTCGAGGTAAAATGAAGGAAGAAAAGTTCATCTTATTTATTAATGCCGACACAGGTGAGGATTTCCGTATAGTCCGCTTAACGAAGCCCCGAGAGTTCGAAATAACTGTTAGATAAAAAAATGCTCCGCAAAGCGGGGCATTTTTTCATCTAAATAGTGGGCGAGAAAATAATTGGAGAAACGGAAGAGATAAAACTGAGAGCATTAATTTGGAATCGGATTAAGGTTATTTTTGATTGCTAAATTAAAAAAATGTAAGGGCTGTTTAAAAGCGGATGATTGCAAGGCGCTTAAAAAGCCTGAGACCGGAGGCGTATATAGATACGTTGAGGATATCAGGCTTTTTAAGGAATGCAGCAAGGGCCGCTTTTAGGCAGCCCTCATACAAAACCTTTGTGGTTTTTGATAATACGGACACACTCATCAATCCTATCCTCTGACGTAACTATGGTCAGTAGAATATTCCTAGACCCAACACGGTCTCCACCATAACCGCTGCTAGCGGGAGAGGCGCTTAGAAGTGGTCCTACATCCCCGGCTAAGCCGCTGCCTCCTGTATTTGTGAGGGCTGCTAAGGAGGTGGCATTATTGATAGGATTGTTATAGCCTCCGGAATTTTGAATAGGCATTTCACTTATCCGATCAATTTGTAGAGTTTCTACACCTTTTTTCTCCAGTATTTCTTTCACCTTTTGGGCAGCTGCTGTTGTTTCAAAATAGGCAAGTATTGAGGGCATATTCGTTTCCTCCCATACTAAAATGAAAATGGCTAAAAGCTATCGACCATAAACCATAAACCATAGACCATAAACCATAGACCATAAACCATAGACCATAAACCATTTACTAATAGCTGCTTTTTTAGATTTCCCCCATCTTTAGAAATTATGATAATATAAACTTATAAATAAAATATAACTTTGCGGTACAGAGGGTAATTATATGTACAATAGTGGCTGACGGTGACTTGACTAATTTAGGATCAGTATTTTTGGGAAACCTATTAGGAAAGATTGAACTTTTTAAAATATGTTGACATGACAACAGCTAAATATTAATCTAAATAATATTATTGGTTTTACTGTTAACGTATTCTATCCACTAGCCACTAGTTACTAGCACTTATTGAAACGAGGTATTATTATGAGTCTTGTGGAAAGTTTAAAGGAAAATATCAGAAAAGAAATAATCAACGCTCTGGAAGTAAATAAAGCTGAAGGTAAGCTTCAATACAGTGAAGTCCCTAACTTTGTGATAGAGGTTCCCCGGGAAAAAACCCACGGTGATTTTGCTGTTAACATTGCTATGCTTATGTCAAAAGAGGCAAAAATGAATCCCCGGCAAATTGCTCAACTAATAGCAGATAAATATAGACAGGCAGGAACCTGCGTAGAAAAAGTGGAAATTGCCGGACCAGGATTTATTAATTTCTACCTAAATTCCCAATGGTTATATGAAGTTTTACCTTTAGTTGAAGAAGAAGATAGTAATTACGGGTCAAGTGCAGCAGGTAAAAATATTAAAGTGCAGGTAGAGTTTGTTAGTGCCAACCCAACAGGGCTATTACATATGGGTAATGCCAGGGGAGCAGCATTAGGAGATTCATTGGCTAATCTTTTAGCTAAAGCAGGATATTCCGTTACCAAAGAATTTTATATCAACGATACCGGCAACCAAATTGAGAACTTTGGCAAATCTTTGGAAGCACGTTATTTTCAAGAATTAGGTCTTGAATTCCCCTTCCCTGAAGAAGGGTATCATGGTAAGGATATTATTGATACTGTACATCGTATTATCGCAAATGAGGGTAAAGCTTATTTAGATTTAGAACAGGATGAAAGAAGGCAAAAGCTTGTTGCGATTGCTTTAGATGAAAAGATTAATGCTATCCGAGCGGGCTTGCGCAATTTTGGTGTTGAGTATGACGTGTGGTTTAAGGAAACCACACTACATGATTCAGGAGCTATAAATGAAGTTATAGAGCAGTTAAAAGAACAGGACTTGATTTATGAACACGAGGGTGCTTTGTGGTTTCGATCCAGCCGTTTCGGCTCAGAGGATAAAGATGAAGTAGTTGTTCGCTCCAATGGAACACCAACATATTTTGCTGCTGATATAGCCTATCATAAAAATAAGTTTGACAGGGGCTTTGATTGGGTTATAAATATTTGGGGTGCTGACCACCATGGTCACGTGGACAGGATGAAGGGAGCCGTACAAGCGGTAGGCTATAATCCCGATAACCTGACTGTAATTCTGATGCAGCTAGTTCGCCTATTCCGAGGTGGCGATATCGTGAGGATGTCCAAACGCACCGGACAGTATATAACCTTGATGGAATTGGTTGAGGAAGTTGGGAAGGATGCTGCCAGGTACTTTTTTGTCCTGCGTAACCCTGACAGCCACCTTGACTTTGACCTTGATTTAGCTAAACAGGAGTCATCGGAAAATCCTGTCTACTATGTGCAATATGCCCATGCCAGGATTTGCAGTATCTTAAGTGCATCAGGCGAAGAATTGCCGATTGCCCATAGGTCCCAGCTTAGCTTATTAAAGGAAAAGGCTGAACTGGATCTGATCAGGAAAATAGCTGATTTGCCTGATGAAATTGCTCAAGCAGCAAAAGCTTTAGAGCCTCACCGTTTAGCTAGGTATGCCCATGATTTGGCCAGTAATTTTCACACCTTCTATAACAATTGTCGGGTATTGACTGATGACCAGGAACTGAAAAAAGCCCGTCTGGGATTAGTTAATGCTACCCGGATAACTCTGCGTAATGTTCTCACCTTGTTAGGAGTAAGCGCACCGGAGAGGATGTAGTAAATAGCCAAAGGCTATTTACTACATCAGGTTAAGGTTGAGGTTAAGGCTGAGGAGGTTTTAAATAATTTTCTTAACCTTAACCTAACGAACGGAGTGAGCGGAACCTTAACCTTAGTAATGCACTAGCATTACTACTTAGCCTTAACCTAGCGAACGGAGTGAGCGAAACCTTAACCTTAGTGATGCGTTAGCATTACTACTTAACCTCAACCTAAAGTAGAGTATACTTCAAAACAACAGATGTGTTTTGAAGTATACTCTACTTTCTTGTAGCGTAAACTACCCCTTGACAGGCTAAATTCATAAAGATAAAATTGTAAAGTAATTGTGCAGACAGATTGGTCATTAATGGGAGGAGAATACACTTGACTAAATATATATTTATCACGGGTGGAGTCGTTTCTTCCCTCGGAAAAGGAATAACTGCTGCCTCGTTAGGTCGGCTCTTAAAAAGTAGAGGGGTTAAGGTTGCCCTGCAAAAATTTGATCCTTACATAAATGTGGATCCCGGTACGATGAGCCCATATCAGCACGGAGAGGTTTTTGTTACGGATGATGGCGCAGAAACTGATCTTGATTTAGGTCATTATGAACGGTTTACTGATGAGAGCACCAGTCGCTTAAGTAATATTACTACTGGGCAAATTTACTGGTCGGTTATTACCAAGGAGCGCCGAGGTGAATACCTAGGTGGGACTGTGCAGGTAATTCCCCATATCACTAATGAGATTAAAGAAAAGGTTTACCGACTTGCAAATAGTTCTGATGTAGACGTTATTATTACTGAGATTGGCGGTACTGTGGGTGATATTGAGTCCTTACCATTTCTTGAGGCTATTCGGCAAATAAAAAGTGATGTGGGCCGTGACAACTGTATGTATATCCACGTTACTTTAGTACCATATCTTTCAGCTGCAGGAGAAGCTAAGACTAAGCCCACTCAGCATAGTGTAAAGGAATTAAGAAGTATTGGTATCCAGCCTGACGCAATTGTTTGTCGCAGTGAACGACCTTTATCCAAGGAAATGGAAGAAAAAATAGCTTTGTTTTGTGATATTAATAAAGAAGCCGTTATTCAAGCGGTTGATGCCGATTCAATTTATGAAGTTCCACTTGTTTTTGAACAAGAAGGATTAGATGATATTATTATTGAACGATTTAGATTGAAGTGTAATGGGACAGACTTGGTAGAATGGAAAGCTATTGTAGAAAAGATAAAAAACCCTATTGGTCATGTAAAAATTGCCCTTGTCGGGAAATATGTTGAATTAAGGGATGCATATATGAGTGTAGCCGAATCCTTGATTCATGCTGGAATTGCCCATAATATAAAAGTGAATATTGATTGGATATATTCAGGAGATGTTGATGATTACAATGTGGACAAGTATTTAAAAGGTGCTGACGGTATTTTGGTGCCTGGTGGCTTTGGTGATCGCGGGATAGAGGGTAAGATAGCGACTATCCGTTATGCTCGGGAGAATAATATACCCTTTTTAGGCATTTGCCTTGGCATGCAATTAGCAGTTATTGAGTTTGCTCGTAATATCCTGAATTATGAAGATGCAAACAGCACTGAGTTTAATCCAGATACAAAATACCCTGTTATCGACATCCTGCCTGAACAAAAAGAGATAGAAGATAAAGGTGGTACAATGCGGTTAGGTAAATATCCCTGCATGCTTTTAGAGGGAACTAAAGCTTTTACCGCATATAATGAAAAGGAAATATCTGAGCGACATAGGCACCGCTATGAATTTAATAATGATTACTGGGCTGAAGTAGAGAAAAATGGCATGAAAATCAGTGGTATATATACTGAAAAGGACCTAGTGGAAATTATCGAGCTTACTAACCATCCCTGGTTTGTTGCTTCTCAGTTCCATCCGGAGTTTAAATCTAGGCCCAATAGAGCCCATCCTTTATTTAGAGATTTTGTCGGTGCCGCCTACCAACGCAATAAACATCAGCAGTAATTTAAGGCCCTGGGGGAGCTCCCCGGGGTTTTTCGCAGTTTAGATTATGTACATTAGAGCAAGACTATGGGTGAAAGTATAATCTGAATGTCTCGTGCTCAGTGACCTGTGACCAGTGCTCAGTAAGAACTTAATAAAATGCTGATAAAAATACACAAACATGAGATTGCTTCGCTCCACTCGCAATGACGGGACAAATATTGTTTCGCTTTTTGGTATAACTGGATAAGTAGTATGGATATCTCACAATGACGATCAGAGACAGGAATCGATAAAATTTGTCATTGCGAAGGAGGTACGACTGAAGCAATCCCATCTTTTTCTGTAGCACTGTAGCACTGTCATGCAGAGTTGCCTATTAGCCGCCACACTGACCTAAAAGCTTAACCCAATAGTAAAAGAGGTGATAGAATTGCAAGCCCGACTGATAACCGAAAATGAAAGAGAGTATTATAACAGTTTCATTGCTTCCATACCTAAAGGACACATTCTTCAGTCATATGAATGGGGCGAGATAAAGGCTAAAACCGGATGGAAGCCTTTGCGTTTGCTTATTGAGGAAAACGGAAAGCCAATTGCAGCTATTTCTGTGCTAAAACGAATAATCCCGGGACTAAAGAAGGCAATTTTTTATGCACCCAGAGGTCCTGTTTTTGATATAGAAAATAAAGAGGTTTTTGGTTTTTTACTAGCAGAAGTAGAGAAGCTGGCTAAGGACCATAATGCCATTTTCTTAAAGATTGACCCTGATATTCCGGCAGATAATAAAGAGTTTAAGCAACTACTTTTAACAAAGGGCTTTCGTTCAGCCGAAAAAGGTGATAGGTTTGAAGGGGTACAGCCCAAATACGTATTTCGCTTAGACATAACCCCTGATGAGGAAACCCTTTTGGCAAACATGCATACTAAAACCAGATATAATATCCGTTTGGCTGAGCGGAAGGGTGTAACAATAAATACCGAATGCCCTAAAAGTGATTTAAAAGATTTTTATCATATATTACAAGAAACCTGTGAGCGAGATAATTTCCTCGTTCGTTCTTATGGATATTTCGAAGATATGTGGGATTATTTGGTGGAGCGAGGTTATGCCAAACTTTTTATGGCCGAGCATGAAGGCCGCTATATAGCAGGGACTTTGGCGTTCATCTTTGGAGAAAAGGCTTGGTACATTTATGGTGCATCAAGCAATAGTTATCGTAATGTTATGCCAAACTACTTAATACAATGGACTATGATTCAGTGGGCTAAGGAAAAGGGCTGTACCTTGTATGATTTCAGAGGGGTTCCGGGAAATCTGACAGAGGACAACCCTCTTTATGGGCTGTTTAAATTTAAAAAAGGTTTTAACGGTGTATATTCCGAATTTATAGGTGAGTTCGATCTAGTATATTCGCCCTTTTATTATTGGTTATGGCATACTGCCGAACCAGTATATCAAAAGGGAATCAGGAAGCTTATTGCTCTGAAGAAGAGATTACGCGCTTGACAATTGCTCGTAGGTTAAGCTTACGCGTCTGATATACTCACAGGTTAAAATTTTGCGTCTGACATTTCTTTGAGGTTAGTTTTATTGTCTGACAATGCTTTGGGGACAACCTCATGCGTCTGACATTACTCATGGGACTAGCTTTTGCGTCTGACACCAACTTTGCGGTAGTTTTATGGGTCTGAAACTTGGTTCTAAAAAACCTTAACCTTAACCTAGCGAAATGAAATGTAGCGAAACCTCAACCCTGCATTTCTGAATACTGGTCACTGGGCGCTGGGCACGATTTTTTATCAGACGCAAAATGTTCACCCCGATGTACTGTCAGACGCGTAATATTCGCCCAGAAGTAAATCAGACGCCATATCTTCACCCAGAAGTTAATATCAGACAAGCAATCTTCACCCGGAAGGATGTTTCAAATTGTACAAATGGGTTGAAATTGATTTAGATGCCATAGAAAGCAATTTTATAAAGATAAAAGAAAAAGTGGGCCCAGAGACTAAAGTTTTGGGCGTTGTCAAAGCAGACGCTTATGGACATGGAATAATTGAAGTAAGTCGAGCGCTGGCCCGTAGTGGAGTAGACTATTTAGGTGTGACAGAAATTGCTGAGGGGATAAAGCTGCGGGAAGCTGGAATTAAGACACCTATACTGGTTTTTGGACCTTTTTTGCCGGAAGATGCTTTTTATTTTCAAGAGTTTGTCCTCACTGCAACCTTATCCGACTTGACTACTATTAGAAATATAGTTACCCAAGGGTTTAGTATTGCAGTCCATCTGAAAATAGAAACAGGCTTTGGTCGGACAGGTTTTAAGTATAACGAATTGGCTGAGCTTGTTCAAATGGTAAAAAATAATGATAATATCATGGTTCAAGGTATTTATTCTCACCTGGCAACCAGTATGTATTCCGATAGCTCCTTTGCCTACAGACAGTTTGAGAAATTTATTGAAGCAGTAAAGTTCCTCGAAAAGGAAGATTTAAAGATACCAATTAAACATATATGTAATAGTGCTGCTTTGGTCAAGTTCCCCCAAATGCATCTGGATATGGTAAGAGCAGGCACCATATTGTATGGACAAGAGGTTGCAGGAAACCAGAGCCTTCAGGGTGGGCTAAAAAACGCCTGGAGTTTAAAAGGGCAGATTACCTATATTAATGACCTGCCCAAAGGGCATTCAATAGGATATGAGCGTGCCCACTTTTTAAAATCCGCTGCCAAAACTGCAGTTGTTCCCATTGGATTTCATCACGGTTTTTCTGTAGAGCCAATCCCACGTCCCAAAGGTTTGTTGGATTTAATTAAGGTGTTAGCTAAGGTTCTATTGCGCTTTATTGACCACCCACGAGTGAAAACGTATGTACGGATTAGAGATAAGGAAGTTCCCGTTATTGGGAAGGTTGGAATGCAAATGACCATTTTAGATGTAACATCTATTCCGGATTTAGTGATAGGAGAGACGGTGGAGATGCCTGGCAGGAGGACTAATATTAGTCCTGAGTTACCTAAAGTGTATTTGCGAGATGGCAAACCTTTTAAAATAATAAAAGATAGTGAAAAAAATGAAGAATTTCTCAATAACCTTTCAGGTTAATCTTGCAGGATTAATAATATTTATCAAGAATAGAACAAGTAAAATAAAAACAAAAAATCCATAGGCTATCGTCCATCGACTACAAACCATAGTTAAATAGACCATCGACAAATATTCACTTAGAAATTAGCCATTAGCCACTAATATCTAGCCACTTAATTAGGGGAGGGGATTTGCATGTCTGGTAAAAAGAAAGTTCTTGTTGTTGATGACCAATATGGGATTCGGACGCTTCTAACCCTTGCTCTGGAAAAACATGATATTAAGGAGGCGGTGAACGGTCAACAGGCTATAGAGCTTGCTAAATCATGGGAACCCCATTTGATTATTATTGATATGAAGATGCCAATATTAAATGGTCTTGATACAATATCCAGCCTTAAAGAAATGAAACTAAAATCTAAAATATTACTCATGACAGCTTATGAAGATGATCTTGAATATGATAAAACATATATTGCCGGTTTAATTAGCAAGCCATTTGACCTCGATAAGCTAATTTTACTAGTGGATGATATACTGCTAAAAAACCCTAATACCTGATGCAGGATTTTTACTTATCTACGAAGAAATATTTATTTGCCAGTGAAAATTTAATTTAGTAATTTGTCCCGAAAGGAGGATACCATCCTAATGGTAATATCAACATATACAACAGCTGCTTTGCGTTGTCCGGTCTGCGGCAAAATGGAGTTTTATGCTTTATCCCGTTTTAGCATGAGTGATACGGAGAGGGCTTCAATAAATTGCGAATGTGGTGCTAACCTCCTGGCTATGGGGCGCAATAAAGGGAAAACTTATTGGCTTCAAGTAGAATGCAGTATGTGTGAGGATACACATTTCTTTGCATTTAACTATAAAGAGCTATGGTCTGAAAAACTTCTTACATTAGTATGCGAAGAGACAGGAGTTGAAATAGGCTTTCTTGGTTCCCGAGACCAGGTCCGCAAGAACGTGCAAAATATGGACAAGTCTGTCCAGGACATGGCTGAGGAGTTAGGGTATGGTGAATACTTTAATAATCCTGAAATAATGTACAAAGTCTTAGAACATCTGCACTTTATTGCTGATGAAGGCAAACTTTATTGTAGCTGTGGCAATCAAAACCTGGATGTAGAGGTATACCCAGACCGTATGGAACTGCATTGTAATGACTGTGAAGCATCTGGTATAGTTTTTGCCGAGTCCTTTAAGGATTGGGAGACAGTGAGGCATATGCAAGAGGTTGTTCTAAAGGAAGGAATTTTTAAATACATTGATGGTAAGAAGCCCAAAAAACGCAGCACAAGAATAAAAAAATAAAATTGTTAAAATGACATATAATACCTAACGAGAAAAGGGGCTATCATAAAGCCTCTTTCGTATGTGCGACACGGAGAAGGTTCTGTATTAAATTAATAATAGGGGGAAGAAGAATGCCATTAGTGAGTGTTGATGAATTATTAAAGAAGGCGGAGGCTGAAGGGTATGCGGTAGGAGCATTTAACTGCAATAACATGGAAATAGTCCAAGCGATAGTTGCGGCTGCTGAAGCAGAAAAAGCACCGGTAATTATTCAGGCCAGTCAAGGAGCAATTAAATATGCAGGGTTAAATTACATAGTTAAGTTAGTAGAAATAGCTGCTGATAGTGTTTCGGTTCCGGTGGCTCTCCATTTAGACCATGGAACCAGTTTTGAGCAGGTAATTAAATGTATCAGATATGGGTTTTCCTCAGTTATGATTGATGGTTCAAAATTGCCCTTAGAGGATAATATTGCTATAACAAAAAAAATAATAGAAATTGCTAAACCTCTTGGTATATCAGTAGAAGCAGAGTTAGGTAAAATAGGTGGGACAGAAGATGATATCACTGTATCAGAAAAAGAAGCAATGTTTACAGATCCAGATGAAGTAAAAACCTTTGTTGAAGCAACTGGTGTAGGTTCCTTGGCTATTGCAATTGGAACGGCCCATGGCCAATATAAGGGTAAGCCGGAATTAGATTTTCCACGGCTGCAAAAAATAAAAGAGTTAGTGGGTATACCCATTGTATTGCATGGATCTTCTGGCGTTGCAGATGAAGATATCCAAAAGGCCATTCAACTTGGTGTCAGAAAAGTAAATATTGATACTAATATTCGGGAAGCCTTTATGAAGGGTGTAAAGGATGCTTTAGCCAAAAATTCAGAAGAGATTGACCCAAGAAAGGTTTTAGGCCTAGCCCGTGAAGAAATGACAGCTATAGTTCGGGGAAAAATCCGTATATTCGGAAGCAGCGGAAAGGCGTAGTAATGCAAAGCATTACAAGGTTAAGGTTTCGCTTCGCTAGGTTAAGATTAAGTTAATATCTTTCTTAGCCTCAACCTTAACCTCAACCTGTCCCGTTAGGGACAAAAAACAAGGAGGAAGTTTATGAAACTCTTTTTAGATACCGCAAATGTGGAAGAAATTTGTCAGGCAGCTGAATTAGGTGTTATTTGTGGTGTAACAACCAATCCCACCTTAATCGCTAGAGAGGGGCGCAACTTTCAGGAGGTCATTAAAGAGATTGCCCAAATCATTGATGGTCCAATAAGTGCTGAGGTGGTAGGAATAACAAAGGAAGAAATGGTTTTAGAAGCTAAAGAATTGGCAAAAATACATAAAAATATAATAATTAAAATTCCTCTTATTCCGGAAGGCTTAAAGGCCATTAAAGTATTATCTTCCCTGGGGATAAAAACTAACGCAACTTTAATCTTTAGCGTCAACCAAGCTATTTTAGCCGCTAATGCAGGAGCAACATATGTTAGCCCTTTCATAGGCAGACTTGATGATATCAGTCATGATGGGATGGAACTTGTGTCAGATATTTGCCAAGTTTTTGTAAATTATAATTATGAGACGGAAATAATAGCTGCAAGTGTGCGTCATCCTATCCATGTTGCTCAGAGTGCTAAGCTGGGGGCCCATATAGCTACTGTTCCGTATAAACTCATATTACAGATGTGCAAACATCCTCTGACGGATTTAGGCCTAGAAAATTTCCTTAAAGACTGGGAAAAGGTTAAAAACAAATAGTAATGTTAACGCATTACTAAGGTTAAGTAGCAATGCTAACGCATTACTAAGGTTAAGGTTTCGCTCACTCTGTTCGCTAGGTTAAGGTTAAGGAAACAGTCTAAAAAACTTACTAAATCTTAACCTCAGCCTCAACCTTAATTATCAATGAGCCTCAGCCTTAACCTTAGTTATTGAGTAGGAGGAGATAGAGAAATGGATAGAGAATTAGCCCTGGAATTTGCCCGGGTAACAGAAGCAGCAGCTTTAAATTCTGCCCGTTGGATGGGCAGAGGAGATAAAATAGCCGCTGATGATGCTGCAGTTAAAGCCATGCGTTCCATGTTTGATACGATGAACATCGAAGGTACTGTGGTAATAGGTGAGGGGGAAATGGATGAGGCCCCCATGCTTTATATTGGTGAAAAAGTAGGTTTAGGCAAGGGGTCTAAGGTTGATATTGCTGTAGATCCACTAGAAGGGACAAACCTTGTTGCCAAAGGGATGAATGGGGCTATAGCAGTGCTCGCTGTAGCTGAGGAAGGTTGCTTATTACATGCACCTGATATGTATATGGAAAAGCTGGCAGTAGGGCCAGGTGCTAAGGGTGTTATCAGTCTAGAGCTTAGTGTCGAGGAGAATATAATTAATGTGGCTAAGGCTCTGGGTAAGCAAGTGGAAGATGTAACAGTGGTTATTCTAGACCGGCCCCGACATGGGAAACAAATTATGGCCATTAGAAGGCTAGGAGCCCGAATTAGACTAATTACTGATGGTGATGTTTCTCCTGCTGTTGCTACCGCCTTACCTGATTCAGGTGTTGATATGGTGATGGGTGTCGGTGGTGCACCTGAGGGTGTTTTAGCTGCAGCTGCTCTAAAGTGTATGGGTGGTGATATGCAGGGCAGGCTTGTCCCGGAGAACGATGCAGATATGGCTCGGGCCCAAAAGTTAGGCATAGAAGATGTATCGAAAATTCTAACCTTAGATGATCTAGTGAAGAATGACGATGTAATTTTTGCTGCTACCGGTATTACAGATAGTGAATTGCTAAAAGGCGTCCGCTTTTATAAGGATCGGGCCACTACCCACACGGTAGTTATGCGGGGCCAGACAGGCACAGTGCGATTTATTGAAGCCCAGCACTTCTTTGCTAAAAAACCCAAATATGTAAAAATGGAAGGGTAACCTTAGACTTAAAGCTAAGGTTAAGGTTAAGGCTAAGGTTTCGCTCCATTTCATTTCGCTAGGTTAAGAATAGAACACTTTTACACCTGTTTGACTATTCATCTTGCGGTATTAGTCAATGGACATTCCTTTCCCAAGATGAATTAATTTGTTGGTCTCTCCTTTTTTTAGATATTTCTTAATCTAGCGCAGCGAAACCTTAACCTAACGTAGTGAAACCTAAAATTGCTATAGGCAATTTTTAAGAGGAGGTATGATAGTGGCTTTAAACATGGCTGAGCTCGAAGCTAAGACTATTGCCGAGCTCTATAAAATAGCCCGAGAAATGGATTTAGCGGGCTACTCTAAACTTAGAAAAAAAGAATTAGTTTTTGAGATTCAAAAGGCAAGCACTAAGAAGGATGGGCAGCTTCAAGCCCAAGGGGTTTTAGAAATAATGCCAGATGGTTATGGCTTTTTACGGCCCTTTGCTTATTTGCCCAGTCAGGATGATATATATATATCACCATCTCAAATTCGGAAATTTGACCTGAGGACTGGTGATAGAGTTTCAGGACTGGCCCGTAAACCAAAAGATAGTGAACGATATTTTGCGTTATTGCGTGTGGAAAATGTTAATGGAGACCCCCCCGAAAAATCTCCCGAACGGCTACACTTCGACGGACTTACCCCAATTTATCCACTTAAAAAGCTCTATCTTGAGTCAGGTAACGAACATATTTCTCCCCGGATAATAGATCTTGTTTCTCCTGTAGGAAAAGGACAAAGAGGACTTATTGTCTCACCACCTAAAGCTGGGAAAACTGAACTCTTAAAAGAAATTGCTAATAGCATAGCCAACAATCACCCTGAAGTTGAAATTCTAATATTATTAATTGATGAGAGACCGGAAGAGGTTACCGACATGCAGCGTTCAGTAAAAGGAGAGGTTATTAGCTCTACTTTTGATGAGCCACCGGAAAATCATATTAAAGTTGCGGAAATGGTTTTAGAGAGAGCCAAAAGATTAGTTGAGCATAAAAGGGATGTTGTAATACTAATGGATAGCATCACCCGCTTGGCTAGAGCGTATAATCTTGTAATTCCATCTAGCGGCCGTACTTTATCAGGTGGAGTTGACCCTAATGCCCTGCATAAGCCAAAGCGTTTTTTCGGAGCTGCCCGTAATATCGAGGAAGGAGGCAGCTTGACTATACTAGCTACAGCCTTAGTAGAGACAGGCAGCAGGATGGATGATGTTATTTTTGAAGAATTTAAAGGAACTGGAAATATGGAACTTATTCTTGATCGCAAACTCTCTGATAGGAGAATTTTTCCGGCCATTGACGTTAAAAGGTCAGGAACCAGGAAAGAAGAGCTGCTCTTATCTAAAGAAGAAGTGGCCTTTGTTTGGCAGTTTAGAAAGACATTTAGCACTGGCGATACCTCTGAAGTAGCAGAAATGCTCATAGATGCTTTAAAAAAGGTCAAGACCAATAAAGACCTGGTCAGGGCGTGGCCGAAGCTGACAAAATAAAGTGTGTAAGGGAAAAGACGTGACCAGTGCTCTGTACCCAGAAAAGGATATAGATAAAGTCGATAGTCGATGGTCTATAGAAAATGTCATAGAAAACATCAAAATACTTTTTGAATCTAGCATAGCGAAATCTCAATCTAACGAAACGAATGTGAGTGTAATCTTTATCTTTTTCTGTAGAACTGTAGAACTGTAGAACTGTAGCACTGACGTTCTGAATATCCAGTAAGCAAGAATAATTTACCAGAGAGAAAATTGCATAAAATTCCCTTACTTCACCCCAAAATATTTAAGATTAGCTATTAATTTTAAAAAAATTGGAGTGAAGTAATTAATGAATGTTCAAAAGCTGAAAAGCAAGGGGATAGTTGTTCTTTTAACCCTATTTATTTTGGCTGGGCCATTAAGCGTACAAGCAACAGAGTATAAGCCATTAGTTTTAGACCTGCCTGTAGATAGCCTAGGTGAGACTGGCACAACTCCATATTTAATAATAAAAGGTGATACCCTATATAGCATAGGTAGGCGGTTTAACAGCGAAGCAGGGTTAATTGCTGCCCTTAATAATATAAAAAATCCAAAGCTTATTAAACCGGGTCAAAGGATTTTGGTGCCTAGAATACTGGAAATACCTCACGAAGTTGCAGTGGGTGATACCATTTGGAGCATTGCTAGTATTTATGGCATTTTACCTCAACAAATTCTCCTCGCTAATGACATCTGGGCTCCTAATAAGTTAGTCCGAGGTACAGTCTTATCTATACCCGGAATAACCGCACAGGTGACTATCACCAGCAATACCGCTAATAAGGTTTCATCCCGTGATTTTAGGAACTTTATGTATTCACCAACTACAGGTGTATTAACCTCATTGTTTGGGCTAAGAAAAAATGAATATCATACTGGGATTGATTTAGCTAATAAGGTGGGTACGCCAATTATGGCTGCACAGTCTGGTCGAGTTATTTTTGTGGGCAGTAAGGGTAATTATGGTCGAACTGTAATCATTGAACATGGAAATGGATTTAAAACTCTTTATGGTCATGCCAGTAAAATACTCGTACGGGAAGGTCAATGGGTCCAAGCCAGGGTAACTATTGCACTGATGGGGAATACCGGACGCTCCACAGGTTCCCACCTGCACTTTGAAATTTACAAAGACGGCAAAGTTGTAGACCCATTAAAGTATGTGTATATAGTGGGGAGTGAATATTAACATAGGGGCTAGTTGTTAGTGGCTAGTTGTTATTTTGGGGAAATCTCTTGGGTTTTGTGCCCAGTGACCGGTGCTCAGTGTCCAGCGCTCAGAATTTTGGGTTAGAATATGGAGTTTGACAAATACTTCAGGGGCATTTTATTGCGTCTAACAGTACTTCTGGGCAAATATTTTACGTCTGACACAGGCTTTGCAAGGCATTGCTAAGGGATTTCTATTTCTTTGTCATTGCGAAAGAGGTACGATTGAAGCAATCTCTGCCCCCATAGATTGTCGTGTTCACAATGACATTAGGATATTACGGGGTGTGCTAAAACAATAAGCGCAAGTCAAGAACCGTCCCCGGCTTGTGCTAGCCGCTTGACCCTAGCGAATGTCGGAGGAGTTAGATATGTTTCATTTTGTTTATGCTGATGAAGAAGGAAATGCATTTGACCATGAAAATTTATATGTATTGGGCAGACTTGGCAATTCTTTTGTTGAGCCAACTGAGGAAGAACTTATTCCTTTGCCTCAAGGTGCTGGGCTGACTATAATCCCAAATCGAACTGCAGTGGTAATGGACAGACAGGGTGAATTTAAAAAGTACCGAGGCCCTGGCTTTGTGGTGGGAGCCCTTTTGCCTCAGGGTTATACCCGAACCCTATTGCCCGCTTTTATAAATGAGCAAAGGGCACAACAGTTACCTTTATTTGGCTATACTGCAGTAGGTTATAAAAATGGTAAGCTTTATGCTGCTGCCCGAGCTACCGATATTGATGATAAGTGGAATCCCAAGCATTTTAATACTGTTCAGCTAGCGGAAAAGGTTCATAGCCTAAGGGAAAAGCTTCCTCAAAACCGGATTATCAAGCAGTTAAGCTATTGTGCATTAGAATATAGCTGTTTTACAGCTCAAAACATTTTTTATGGGAGATGGGAGGGAGGCATCCCTGTCTCTCCTGCCTGCAATGCTCGCTGCCTAGGTTGTATTTCCCTTCAGCCTGCTGAATGTTGCCCTTCACCCCAAAGCCGAATTGATTTCCTGCCAAATGTAGAAGAAGTAGTGCAATTAGGTCTGCATCACCTAGGTAATGAACGGGAACCTATTATCAGTTTTGGGCAGGGCTGTGAAGGTGAACCAAGTATCCAGGCTGATTTGATAGCGGAAGCTATTATTCAGATTAGGAATAAGACTAATTGCGGCACAATCAATATGAATACCAATGGCGGCAATACTTTTGGGATACAAAAGGTCTGTTTGGCAGGTATAGATTCTTTAAGAGTAAGCTTAAATAGTGCAAAGCCCGGCGCTTATACTGCTTATTATCAGCCGCAAAACTATACTCTGGAAAATGTAAAAGAATCTTTGCGAACTGCAAGTGCCCAAGGAGTATATACTTATCTAAACCTATTATTTTTTCCTGGGATAAATGATTGTGAAGATGAGGTAGAGGCACTAATTCAATTAATTATTGACACCGATGTCAAGGCGGTCCAGCTCAGGAACTTGAATATTGATCCTGATGTCCTCCTTGATAAAATCCCCTCTCCAAAAGGAGAACCCTTGGGTGTCCCCGCCTTTTTAGAGGTCCTATCCCAGGAACTGCCCACAGTGGAAGTGGGGAATTATACGAAACCAATAAATAAATAAGTGTCATCATGCATGTTTAGCTTCCATGACGTGTCACGATGAATGGCAATTTACTAGGATGTGTCACCGTGTCATCGATTTTTAAATGCCTTTTCGGTGGCACGATCGCACGGACATGTGGAATTACTAATAAGCCATGACACAGACCTACTGTATAGCCCCTGAGCTTACACACTAACGTGCTGATTATCCCTTGAGCGAAAATCCTTGACTCATACAAACAAAGAATATATAATGTAATAAGTGTTTAAGTGATACTGATGGAAAGAGGTGAACCCGAAATGAAAGAAAAAATTCATCCAAAATATAGTACTGTAAAAGTTAGTTGTGCATGTGGTAATGAATTTGAAACAGGTTCTACTAAAAAGGAATTAAAGGTAGAAATTTGTTCCAAATGTCATCCTTTCTATACAGGAAAACAACGTACTGTTGCAGTTGCCGGTCGGGTAGAAGCATTTAGAAAAAAACACGGCATTAAATAACAATAAATATGTTTAAAACAACTGTCGATATTATATCGGCAGTTTTTTGCTTTATAGACTTTGTATACTGTATTATCCAATAATTTACTTATAGTGACATTGCATAGCAAGTTTTTATAAAAATAAAGGGTTTTTTAAATCATTAGCAAATTATTCTTTGGTAGAGATATTCTTCTGTTAAATTTTGCAATAAGTAGAATTTAGGCCAAAAACATTGACGTGATATTAAGTTGTTTGCTATTCTATAAAGGAATTTATACTGACTTAAGGAAAAATAAATTTTATAAGCTACAAACCAAAGATCTGCAGAGCAGGTTTTTCTTTGATGTTTAAATTAAAAATTAGGTGATAAGGCAAATTTATGTCTTCATACATTAGGTCGTCTAGCTACTTAGGTATAAACGGCAGCTAACTGTTTTAATTTTTGGAAATTTGGAGTAATTTTGAGGGGAGGTAGTTGCTAGGGTTTGCTGTTTATCAATTTGGATACAGTTAGATTAAAAGGATACAAACTTTGCTTAGAACTTATTATTGTAAAACTACTTTTATTTTAGGTGGTATGCAGATGAAAAATAACGTTAATAAAAAAGTTGGAACATCTCAAATAAAGCATTTTATAGTGTTAACAGCAGTTCTTTTTGCTTTCTGGATCTTGTTATCGGGAAAAATGGAGGCTAAGTATTTGGTAATAGGTTTTTTGACCTCCCTTATTTCCGCCTGGGTAACACTTCCTTTGCTTCGTCTACCTTCGGAAACTAATAAAGGATATTATTATCCCTTTGATTTTCCATACTTCAGGTATGCCTTTTATTGGCTATGGCTTTTAAAAGAGATTATTAAGGCAAATATTGATATAGCAATGGTTGTCTTAAGCCCGAAGTTGCCTATTAACCCTCAAATTGTCGAGTTTAAAAGGTCTATGTCTAATCCAATCGCCCATGTTACCTTAGCTAATTCCATTACCCTTACTCCGGGGACAATAACAATGGATGTAGCAGATGGAGTATATACTATACATGCTCTAACAGATGGTGCTGGAGAAGCACTAGAAAATGGACAAGGTGAAATGATGGTTCGCATCAGCAGGATTTTTGGTGAAAAGGTTGAGGGAGAACCGGCGAAACAAAGGAGGGGTGAAATCTAGTGACAATGGATAGTTTGTTTATGGGCCTCATTATTGGTCTTGTTGTCGTAATTTTTGTTATGTTATATAGAGTTTTTGAAGGACCTAGTGTCTATGATAGGCTAAATGGTTTAGGAGTAATCGGAACTGATACCATATTATTATTGGTCTTAATTGGTTATATTGATAAGCGGCCTGATATGTTTGTAGATATTGCCATCTCCTATGCTATCCTGGGTTTCATCAGCTTAGTAGTAATTGCTAAGTATATCGGGGGGAAAGGGGATATCAAAAAGTGAAAATACTAGCGAGTTTATTTTTAATATCGGGTTTTTTCTTTATTCTAGTAGCTGCAATCGGAGTTATTCGTCTCCCTGATTTTTATACACGCTTACATGCTTCGGGTAAAAGTGAAACCTTAGGGATGATTTTATGCTTTACCGGCCTGGCTATTTATGAGGGTTTCAATTTAACCAGTGCCAAACATTTAATCATAGTTATTTTTATATTGCTGGCTAATCCCATCGGTACCCATATCATTTGCCGTGAAGCTTATAGAAGTAATCTTAAGCCATGGACGCGGAAGGAGGAGTAAGTAATGCATATATTTATCCTACAGACAATTCTTTTAATATTATTAGTTGGGACAGGCATTACTGCTTTAGCTGTTAAAGATCTTTTAGCCTCCGTTGTTCTATTTGGTGCTTTTAGCTTTTTTGCTGTACTTTTATATTTAATAATGGGTGCACCGGATGTGGCCTTTACGGAAGCTGTTATTGGTGTTGTTTCCACTGTGTTTTTTATTGCAGCCCTAAATAAACTGAAACGGGGGTGCAGATAATGAAGAAAGTTTCAGCTTTACTAATGATTGTTCTAGCTTTTATGTTCTTTTATACTGCTAGCAGCCTGCCTCAGGTAGGTGATGTAAATTCGCCGGCATCCCAACATGTATCTCCTAGATATATTGAAAAAGGGAAAAAAGAGACGGGCTCTCCTAACTTAGTTACTGCAGTTCTGGCTGATTATCGTGGTTATGATACTTTAGGCGAAACTACCGTTATTTTTGTTGCTGGGATTGCAACGGTTATGATTCTGCGCGGTAAGAGAAAAGGGGAGGATTAGGATGAAAAAAGGCTTTGGGAGTATAGTTTTAGATGCGTCTTTTAGAGTTCTGGTTCCCTTCACTCTAGTTTACGGTGTATATGTATTAGTACATGGTGAATATAGTCCTGGCGGAGGTTTCCAAGCAGGTGCTCTTTTGGCTGTAGGAATAATCCTATCTAGGCTTATTCAAGGAAACGAAAAGGCATTATTTAATATTAAGGGTAATGTGGCCCTAATTTTAGCGGGAATTGGTACAGCCCTCTATGCCCTTATCGGGTTTTCCACGATATTTTTAGGTGGCAAATTCCTTGAGTATGGTCGTTTACCTTTTAGTGTCCATGATCCCGCTGAGCTCCATGCTTTAGGCATGTTGGGAATTGAGATTGGCGTTACCCTTTGTGTTATGATGACTATTGTAGCTATTTTCGATGCCCTTACAGGAGAGGAGGAAGGAATCTAATGGACAGTTTTATCACAGGTTCTTTAATATACTGGCTGGTTGCCGCACTCTTCCTATTGGGCGTTTATGGAATTTTAGCTAATAATAATCTAATGAAAAAGCTAATGGCTATGAACATAATGCAGGTTGCGGTAATAGTTTTTTTCTTGATACTAGGGCAAAAACTGGGGGGAACCCTGCCTATTTTAATGGGCAGTGATACCACAGTTGATCACTATATCAATCCACTACCCCATGCGTTAATGCTAACCGCTATAGTAGTAAGCTTAAGTACTACAGGTGTAGCTTTGGCTCTCCTAATGAGGATCCAAGAACGCTACGGGGAAATAGAGGAAGATGATATACTACGGAGGATGAACGAATGAGAGAACAACTTCCAGCATTGATCGTCGTTGTGCCCCTTTTGGCTTCTCTTGTAGCTCCCCTTGTTGCCTATTTTTCCACGGCCTTGGTACGGTTAGTTGCAATTGCGGCTATTCTAGTGGCTAATATAAGTGCAATAGGTAGCTTAACCCATGCTTTGACAAAAGGTAATTGGCACTATCATTTTGGTGACTGGGCACCACCTTGGGGGATAGAGCTTGTTATTGACCCTCTAGCAGGAGCTATAGCAGTATTGATTTCTTTTGTCAGCCTGGTAGTTGTTATATATGCAGGACCATATCTTAAAGAAGATGGCTGGTTAAAAAAAGGAATTTTCTATTCACTGTTTGCCTTACTTACTACTGGACTTTTAGGTATGGTAGTAACCGGTGACGTTTTTAACCTGTATGTATTTTTGGAGATTTCTTCTTTGGCGGGCTATGCTCTAATCGCATCAGGTGGCAATAAGGCTGTTGTTGCTGCTTTTCGATATTTGTTAATTGGTACTATTGGAGCTTCCTTCTATCTTTTAGGTATTGGTTATTTATATGCAGTAACAGGAACCTTGAATATGGTAGACTTGGCGGAAAAACTTCCCCTTTTGATGGACTCCCCGGCAGTTATTATAGCTATCGTTATGCTGGTAGTTGGATTAGGCACTAAAATGGCTCTATTTCCACTGCACGGCTGGCAGCCCGATGCCTATACCTATTCCCATCCGGCAGCTGCTGCCTTCATCGCCGGTGTAATGGGGAAGGTACCTGCGTATGCTGCTATACGATTCTTCTTCTTTATTATGGGAGCTGCTACCGGACCTGTCTATAAAGCTTTACAGATCATGGGCTGGTTGGCTGCCGCTGGAATTATCATCGGTTCGCTAATGGCTATTGCTCAGAAGGATTTCAGAAGAATGCTGGCTTACTCTAGCGTGGCCCAAATTGGCTATGTTGTGGTAGGTCTGGCAATTGGAAATTCATTAGCCTTAATTGGTGCTGTCTTGCACATTATCAACCACGCTATTATGAAAAGCTGTCTGTTTTTAGTAGCAGGCGGTATCCAGTGGCGTACAGGTAATGTTTCAGTTGAGAAGTTTGCAGAGTTAAATAAAAAAATGCCCCTAACAATGGGGGCGTTGGTAATTGCCGCTCTTTCCATGGTTGGTTTACCGCCAACAGCAGGCTTCTTTAGCAAATGGTATCTAGTATTAGGTGCTATTGAAGCAGATATGTGGTTCTATGTGGTAGTTATTATCATCAGCAGCTTATTAAATGCAGTTTACTTCTTCCGGGTTATTGAAAACATCTATATGAAGAAAGCCTCTGAAGAAGCTAAAGATAAAGATAAAGATAAGGGCAAGGGAATGTTTGAGCTGCCTCTACAAATGCTAGTACCCATAGTTGTTTTGGGTTTAGGTATTTTAGTATTGGGGATTCTCAACGAACCCATTGTTTCACAGGTAATTCAGTTTGTTATTCCGGGGGGTGGACAATAGATGGCACCAGAAATTTTGCTCGACTACAGGCCTCTGTGGGCAGTCTTAATATCTCTAGTTGCAGCAGTCCTGATTCTTTTCACCGGTGAACGCCGTTCTAACCTCCGGGAAGCCTGGACCCTCATCGCGGCCTTTGGTAAAGTAGCAATTGTATTTTCCATGCTGCCCCTAGTTTTAGGGGGACAGGTTATAGAAATCGCTCCTATTCATGTTGCTCAAGGGATTACACTACAGTTAAGGGTTGATACAGCCGGAATGCTGTTTGCCGCCTTAGCCTCCTTTTTATGGGTTATTACCTCTTTTTATTCTATTGGTTATATGCGGGGTCACCATGAAAAGCACCAAACAGGCTACTTTGCATCCTTTGCTGTTTGTTTATCAGCAACTATGGGTATCGCCTTTAGTGCAAACCTTTTAACCTTTTTCGTATTCTATGAGCTTTTGACTATTGCAACTTATCCCTTGGTTATTCATAAACGTAATGCTGAAGCTATTAAATCCGGCCGTAAATACCTGGCCTATACCCTGATTTCCGGTCAGTTATTTTTAATAGCTATTATTTGGACTTATATCACTGTTGGTAACGGTGATTTCCTAGCGGGAGGATTCTTAACTCTAGAGCATGGCTCTGCAGGATTGTTAGGCCTTATGTTTCTGCTCATGACTGTAGGTGCTGCCGTTAAGGCCGGTGTTATGCCTTTTCACGGCTGGCTGCCCGACGCTATGGTCGCTCCTACACCGGTTAGTGCGTTATTACATGCTGTTGCTGTTGTTAAAGCCGGAGCCTTTGGTATTTTAAGGGTTGTAGGTTATGTGTTTGGTCCAGAGCTATTAGGGCAAATTGGTGCAGCCGAAGTTTTAGCCTGGTTTGCAGCTTTTACTATTATAGTGTCTTCTTTAATCGCTATGAATCAAGATAATCTAAAAAGGAGATTGGCTTTTTCAACCGTTGGCCAATTATCCTATGTAGTTTTAGGCATATCCCTATTAACACCACTAGGATTTTTAGGTGGGATGTATCATATTATCGCCCATGCTTTTATGAAGATTACCCTTTTCTTCTGTGCAGGTGCCATCTATGTTACCACCCATAAAGAAAATATCAGTGAGATGCATGGTATCGGTCGGCGAATGCCCATAACTATTGCAGCATATACCATAGCATCCTTTGGTATTGCAGGTGTCCCCTTTATAGTAGGCTTTATCAGTAAGTGGAATATAGCTTTAGGTGCCTTACAAGGGGGGTATGCCCTCTATGTGGTTGTCTTAATCGCAAGTGCTATGCTGGCTTCCACCTACTTACTGCCTTTAGCTTATCTGGGCTTTTTCAAAAAGTCGGATAAATTTACGGAGTACGGAGAGGCCCGGAAGGATATGCTGATTCCTATTGTTATAACTGCTGTCCTTTCCGTAGTATTAGGTATCCTGCCTAACTTTGGCGCCAATTTCTATGACCTAGCAACCATGGCGGCTCAGAGTATAGTGCAGAGTATCGAGTTAGTAGGGGGAGGGTGGTAGAATGAGTACAAAAAAAGTTATAACTATTGCTTCTCTTGTGATTATAATATCCCTAATTGTAGAAGCACTGTTTGTTGACCACCATGGAGAGTTTTGGTGGCAGGAATTAATCGGCTTTGATGTTATTTATGGTTTCTTAGGCTGCCTCGTTTTGATCCTTGGAGCTAAAACCTTTGGCAAGGAATTTTTGCAGCGGTCTGAAGATTACTATGCTGGAGGTGAAGAAGACCATGACTAGTTTACATCCGGGCTTGATTATTATACTAGGTGCTATACTAGCTGGGATTCTACCCGGGCGCCTGCGCCAGGTGACTATGGTTTTGGCACCGGCTCTAGCCATCTTTGCTGTTTTCAATCTAGAAGTAAATACTGTATGGACCATCCCTTTTATTAATAATTTAGAACTTACTTTCTTAAAAGTTGATCGCCTAGCTTGGGTCTTCTCTTTGATTTTTAGCATTATGGCTCTCCTAGGGAGTATTTATTCATTGCATAATGAAAATAAGGGAGAGGCAACAGCCAGCTTATTATATGCCGGTAGCTCCTTAGGCGTTGTTTTTGCCGGTGATTGGCTTACACTTATTTTCTTCTGGGAGCTAATGGCTGTTTCTTCAGTGTTTCTTATCTGGTATAAAGGAACGGCCCAATCCCGTAAAGCCGGCTTTAGATATATTCTAATGCATTTGTTCGGTGGAAACCTGCTTTTAGCGGGGATATTCCTAAAAGTTTCTGCCGGTCAGCCGGAGATTGTGAGCCTTACTGGAACAGGAGATGCAGCCTTTTGGCTGATTTTAGCCGGTGTTGCTATCAATGCCGCTATTCCGCCCCTGCATTCTTGGTTGGTGGATGCTTATCCAGAAGGTACTGTTACCGGTAGCGTATTTTTAAGCTCCTTTACAACAAAGGTTGCCGTGTACTGTTTAATAAGGATTTTCCCAGGTACTACCATGCTTTTATGGCTAGGGACTATTATGGCACTGTATGGAGTTGTTTACGCCATTTTAGAGAACGATGTCCGTCGCCTGCTAGCCTATCATATAGTCAGCCAGGTCGGCTTCATGGTAGCGGGAGTAGGGATGGGTTCGGAGCTCTCCCTTAATGGTTCTACCGCCCATGCTTATAGTCATATTCTGTACAAATCTCTGCTTTTCATGGGAGCTGGTGCAGTAATCTTTGCCACCGGTAAACGGAAGCTATCGGAATTAGGTGGCTTATATAAGAAAATGCCCTGGGTCACCCTGTTCTTTGCAATTGCTGCTTTTTCAATATCCGGTTTGCCCCTCTTTAACGGATTTATCAGTAAGTCCATGATTATTTCAGCGGCGGGGTATGAACATCTGCCGGCGGCAGAGCTGCTGTTGTATTTAGCTAGTATTGGTACCTTTCTCTCCATTGCTTTAAAATTGCTTTACTTCATGTTCTTTGGTGAAGACAAGGGCTTAGAGCCGGCCAAGCTACCCACTAATATGTATATAGCTATGGCAGGTGGAGCATTCTTGTGTGTACTATATGGAGTAGCACCTAACTTATTGTATAACGTGCTTCCATATCCCGTGAAATATGCCCCATATGCCTTGTACCATATAATAGATACTGTACAGCTCTTGACAGCGGCCTTGATTGTTTTCTGGATTTTCTTACCCAAGATGGCAACCAAGATGATGATTTCTTTAGATACCGATTGGTTCTATAGAAAACCTTTCAAGGTTTTAATCCACAGTCTTGTTGCTATTGTCTGTTGGATTCGGGAGTATTTGGCAGTCCAGTTAATGAGGGCCTTAAAGAGCACCCTGCCTTATTTCGCCAACCCTGTAAAATGGGCCGCCCAAACAGTAGAAGGTCCCAAACACGAATATAACGAGGACCGCTACCGCTTCCCAGTAGGGTTGACGGTAATGATGAGCATCGTGGTATTTTTGGTAACATTCTCATATATCTTGCTTGCATAAAAAAACGCCTGCGGGCGTTTTTTTATGGGTCGATAGACCATAGACCATAGACCATAGACCATTGTCAGTCCTATTTCGTTGTTGCCTTGTCACCTGAGGGAGGAACGACCGAAGGATCTTAAGCTTCTTCACTACCTAAGATCCTTCGCTATCGCTCAGGATGACGGTATGCTTGCTCACCTTTTCGCTGTATTTTCGCTGTATTCACTATTCCACTTGCAAATTGCAGGCAGAGAATATATACTATAGTTTAGATATTTATGCCCCAACTTATTTTAAGGTTAAGTCTTATACTTTTATCAGCCTGTCGATATTCACCCAGAAGTAAATGTCAGACGCCCAATATTAACCCATAAGCAGTTGTCAGACGCGTAATGTTTACCCAATAGAAATGTCAGCCCCGTGAATGTTACCTGTAAGTAAAGTAACCACTCACTAAAACAAAGGTCGGTGAATTAATTGTTAGATAAATTACAGCATCTTGAAGATAGATATGAAGAGTTAAATGCTCTAATGAGCGATCCTAAGGTTATTAATAACCCCGCTGACCTGCATAAGCATGGTAAGGCTCAGTCCGATTTAATAGATATTGTTGAGGCATATCGCACCTATAAAAAGGTTATCGAAGAACTAAATGAGGCACAAGCGTTGTTAAATGACAAACTGGATTCGGATATGAAAGATATGGTTGAGCTGGAGATAGAGGAACTAGAGGATAAAAAAGAAAAGTTAGAAGAGGAACTGAAGGTTCTCCTTTTGCCTAAGGACCCTAATGATGAGAAGAACGTTATTTTGGAGATTAGGGCCGGAGCTGGTGGTGATGAGGCTGGTCTTTTTGCTGCAGAGCTGTATAGAATGTACACTCGTTATGCTGAAAATAAGGGCTGGAAGACTGAACTGATGAGTGCCTCCTATTCTGATGTGGGGGGTTTTAAGGAAGTTATTAGTCTAATTCAGGGCAATGGGGCTTACAGTAAGCTTAAGTTCGAGAGTGGTGCCCATAGAGTACAGCGGGTACCGACTACTGAATCAGGGGGGAGAATCCACACCTCCACGGCTACAGTAGCTGTGCTGCCTGAAGCTGAAGAAGTGGATGTCCAAATTGACCCTAATGAACTAAGGATAGATGTATTTTGTTCTAGTGGACCCGGTGGGCAGTCCGTTAATACTACCCAGTCTGCCGTTAGAATAACCCATATACCTACTGGATTAGTAGTTTCCTGTCAGGATGAAAAATCCCAGCATAAAAATAAGGATAAGGCTTTAAAGGTTTTACGGTCCAGACTTTTAGAGAAGGCTCAGGATGAGCAAATGGGGGAACAGGCCCAAGCTAGGAAAACCCAGGTGGGAACTGGTGACAGAAGTGAAAGAATTAGGACTTATAACTTCCCCCAAGGCAGGGTAACTGATCACCGTATTGGCTTAACCCTCCATAAATTAGACCAGGTTTTATTAGGTGTTATTGACGAAATAATTGATGCTTTGATTACTACAGATCAAGCAGAGAAATTAAAGCAGGTGGAATAATGAATATTATTAATCAGCCGCAGACTGTGCAAGAGCTATTACAGTGGGCGGCCCTTTTTTTGGGAAAAGAGGGGCAAATGGAAGGGGAGCTTTTACTCTCGAAGGTTTCCGGATATTCTAGAGCAAAGCTCTGGGCATACCCTGAAGTGGAATTAAGTGAGAGCGACAGAAAATTCTTTACAGAACTTGTCAAATTACGACATGCAGGGGAGCCGCTGCAGTATCTATTAGGAACCCAAAGCTTTATGGGATTGGACTTCTTGGTAAATAAAAATGTCCTTATACCACGGTCTGACACTGAAGTTTTGGTTGAAGAAACAATAAGTTTAGCCCGAAAATTGCAGTGGCCTTTACGCATACTGGATTTATGTACCGGCAGCGGGGCTATCGCTATTAGTTTAGCCAAATATCTGCTTGAGGCCGAGGTAACAGCTGTCGATATATCCAGGGAAGCTTTACAAACAGCTCAAGCAAATGCAGAACTCCATAACGTGGACCAACGAGTAAAAATTCTCCAGGGCGATCTATTTCACCCCATAGGTTGCGATACTTTTCATATAATTACCAGCAATCCCCCGTATATTACTACAGCAGAAATGGTAAAGCTCCCTGACGATGTAAAAAAAGAACCTTCCCTTGCCCTCTGGGGCGGTGAAGACGGTCTAGACTTTTATCGAAGAATTATTAAAGAAAGCCGCCAATATTTAAAAGCTCCAGGCTGGCTATTAGTAGAAATCGGCTGGCTGCAAGGTGAACGGGTAAAAGAGTTATTCGAAAAAAACGGCTTTACCGAGTGCCAAATCATCAAAGATTGGGCAGGTCATGATCGTGTCGTTACAGGACGCAGCAGCGTCCTGTAGGTTAAGGTTGAGGTTGAGGTTAAGAAGATATTAAAATAAGATTACACTCCACTCCGTTTCGTTAGATTTAGATTTCGCTACGCTAGATTATAAAGACGTGTCACTCTTTAGACGGCAGAAAAATATTATGTTGTCATTGCGAAGGAGGTACGACTGAAGCAATCTTAGACCCAAGAGATTGCCACGCCCTCACGGGCTCGCAATGACGATTTGGGGTGATTACTTTACATGCGTTTCGTTAGATTTAGATTTCGCTACGCTAGATTATAAAGACGTGTCATTCTTTAGACGGTAGAAAAATATTATGTTGTCATTGCGAAGGAGGTACGACTGAAGCAATCTCAGACCCAAGAGATTGCCACGCCCTCACGGGCTCGCAATGACGATTTGGGGTGATTACTTTACATGCGTTTCGTTAGATTTAGATTTCGCTACGCTAGATTATAAAGACGTGTCATTCTTTAGACGGT